>Ga0315914_1009709_pt1 | contig 12255 bp, 9 predicted proteins | sample MpolenodulesMG_FD_203920 | JGI IMG/M metagenome (GOLD analysis project Ga0315914, IMG submission 203920) | Medicago polymorpha root nodule microbial communities from Los Angeles, California, United States - elongated nodules | ecosystem: Host-associated > Plants > Roots > Nodule | place: USA... | reverse complement strand
AATTATACAGTCAGCACGCCACATAAGCATATATGCACAATCAGCATGCCACACAATGTACCACGTCAGCAAATATGCACGGTCATATGAGGGATGAGTGTTTTCCGGAATTTTTCTTTTTGCAAGGATACAAATCAAACCGAAAATTTTATAGGGGCGAAAATTGAAAATGACCTATATTACAGGGGTGAAAAGCACTATTAACCCTATTTTAAATGGTTCTAGTAAAATATTTTTTTTTTATTTAATATGGTTCTTAATCTTCACATATTCTTTTCCCATAACTTATAATATATTAAAATAGACCCCCGAAATTATTTGTTTACAACTCATCAATTATACGCTACATAATTACCTCACATCCTCCTCTAATCCAACACTGCAGTCCAAAAAAATCATTCCCAACACTTTTTTTAATTCATTTCTCATTCTTTTTTTTACTAACTCTTTCTCACATTTTCTACTCTCTATGCCTTTTTTAATGGAGGATAAATAATAACTATAAATATATTAAGAAAGGATGATAAGTTTTGTAACTTAAACTTGCATTGTTATAATTATTAGATTAGATAGAATAAGAAAGGGTGAGAAGTTATACTATATGGGAGAATGTTCTTTTAGAGGTGAAGCATATGCATAATCATAGCTTAAGAATAATGAGTCAAATTTAATTTATGGGAAGATCTTTGAGGTTCCATATCATCACAATGCTAAATTAATTGTAACTCAAACTTTACAATATAAATATAGAAGACAAATATATAATTGATATAAACACTTTCAAATATATAAAATCCATATAAACTTTATTAAATTAAATCGAAAAATATTGCTAATAACTTTATTAAACCTTAATTAAAAGAAAACAACTAAATGACAATAAAGTCATTTAATTATCCTTAAAATAAGGTAATTATAAAACTTCCCCAAAAGAATGTGAGTATAGTTAGACAATTTCATAAGATGCACCCAAATTTACTCTTAATTGTAGGAAACTCAATGGATGGAAAGTATGAAGGTCAGTCAATTCCAGGGTCAAGGGTTAAATTTTCATGTAAATCATCAAAACATGACTTTGACTCTCCAATTTCACGAAGATCAAGAACATTCCATTAGAATTTTGAATAGATGCATGCTTCTACAATTTGTTACCTAGGCCTTGAATAAATGTGTGCTTTTGCAATTAGTTACCTAGGATACTTGATCTTATAAGAAACTATTCAATTAAAAATATAATAAGAGTATTTTCTCTTATTACAAAGATACGGATACTTGATTAAATTAAACTAACACGTATGGATAAAGATTCTTACTTTCTCTTGTTCGACCCTTTACGATTTTTGGTGTTGAGAGTTTTGAGTTTCTTATAAGATCCATCCAAATCCCCCTCCATCTTATGTCAATTAGTTGAGAAGGAAAAATCTCTAATAGAGATTCTTACTTTCTCTTGTTCGACCCTTTACAATTTTTGGTGTTGAGAGTTTTGAGTTTCTTATAAGATCCATCCAAATCCTCCTCCATCTTATGTCAATTAGTTGAGAAGGAAAAATCTCTAATAGTTATAGCAACAACCACATGTTGGCTTGGAATAAAAATGAATAAAAAAAAAATTCATTTTTTATGCATTTTTAATATGTTTCCTTCCACATGTTTAGTGAACTCTTGATCTCATAACAATGTTAAATAAAAAATAATAATGAAAAAAGACTTTAATTTCAATGAAAAAAATACAATCACCATTTCATATATGAATTGTCCTTTCAACAAAACTCCCCATTTTTCCAAAAAAATATCCATTAGAGAATACGAAAAGTTATAGAAATAGAAACACACACACAAAGCTTGAAGAGAAAATCAAAACTATCAAAAAATGAAATGGAAGAAGAAATGAAAAGGATACCATAAGCAACATATATATAAGCTTAGAAAAAAATGAGGAGCTTTATAGTAAACTTGTGTGTGTAAGAGGATTGATTAAGAATATGAATAATTTTAAAATGCAACCCCTCAATATTAATAAAAATGGATTATAGTGCATTCATAGTGTAACTTGCATGAAGTGAAGTAAATGAAGTGTTTTTGCAGCTGATGGAAAATGAAAGATAGATAGTAAGGAATGGCTAGTAAAGAATCAAGAACAAAAGAAAGCCACATGGCATAAGTATGGGAGATTAGTTAGAAAGGGGGCATTGATAAGGTGACACATGGGCAAAATGTAGCTTAGAATACATGTATATAGAGATAGAGATAGTATTGTATAGATTTTTTAATTGTTGTTAGAAAAAGAGGTATATTTTGAATAGTTGATTAATTTTGAATGATGTCTGAAAATAGTATATCATTTATTCTCTTCTCCTAATTCTAATTCATGTGAAAAAAACATGCATATCCACATACACCAATAAAATAAAATAAGGATAGAAAAATAGACTAACAAAGATGACTCCGTTTAGGGTACACAACCTTAGTTAGTGGCGGAGCCACATTATAATGAGGGGATGCACTTGCCAACCCTCAAATTGATTTTTTTTCCACATATATCCCTATTGTTTTTACATTTTGAACCTCCTCATTTTATTTTTTTGCACCAGCTAGCCAAAAACCCAAACAATTTTCTCTTCATTCATTTACACATGTTAACTTCTCTAACCTATATGCAATTTGGGGTCCTAATGATATGTTTGTGTTGTGAAATTGATTAGAGTTGTAATAAATTATCAATATGTTGATTTTTTTGGATATGCAATGGTTGTTTTATATAGTCAAAATTGAGTGATTGTTTTGTTGATTACACTAATGAATTCTATGGGCTGATCTTATGATGTTTATGTGTGAAAATGCCACTAAGTATCAAGAATGTATCGTAGGGAACTTAAAAAAGAAGTCCTTGTTTGAAGCAAGTTTATGAAATTATGCCCTGCAATATTTATCTGATTCTTGGAGTGATTCATAAAAGATTAGTTTTGTTTTTATGGTATGTGCTGGAAACCTGGAGTTTGTTATTTCCTTCAATTAACATGAAACTCCATAGGGACCTCTTTTGCCATGAAGATTGTGAAAACTAAATTGAATAATAAAATGGGAGATGAATTAATGACCATTTTAAAAAAAGAAAAGAATTAATGAACAATTGTCTCATGAATTTATACAGAGAGATATGCGCTCGGCAACATTGATGATGAGTTGATTATTCAACAATTTTAGAACATTAAATCCTGTAGGAGACTTTCGTAGAGTATGTTTGAATTTTTTTTTAGTACAATGTAATTCTTTGAATATAATATTATTATAAGGATCCAATATGTAAATTGTATATTGTACTCTTTGCCTATAAATGAAATGCATTAATATTGTCTGTGCTCAACAAAAAAAATAATCGAACCCCTTGGTCCAAGGTCCTGGCAACGCCACTGGCTTTAGTAGGTCTCGTACGGTACGAGAGATATATATATTTTTGGTACAAGTGTGAAACGGATTATTATTTATAATTGCAGGTTAATGTACTATCAATTACCTGCCCTAGTAGATAAGAGGTATTATAATTGCAATTATATCCTGGAAAAGTTAATTTAGGTAGTTTATATTTAGTAAAATATCATATTTTTCTTGGCTTTTTCTCCTAAACTAATAAAAGACTTCTCGCATGGTTCGCGTAACATTGTGGTAATTATATAAAAAATAATTATATTGGTAATATTATGAAAAATTTAAAGATAGTAAATGAATTATTAAAAAAAAATACTAAATGAAAATTATAAGCATTAATGTAATGTCTCTATTAAAAAAAGTATATGGAAAAAACCGTTAAATAACGTGTTGTTGCAGTTTTAATGTGTCTATATCTGCGAAAACAAATTTTTATGAACTGATATGAGATGTGTCAAAAAGAGCACTGATAACAGAAATTTGATATAATAAATTTTCAAAGCTCATTATTTTCAAAATATCAATATTAATGTAGTGTTTCTATTAAATATTTTGTTATTTAAGTTGTATATTTATAACGTGTCCGTTGTAGATTTTAAGTGTTTATATATACAGAGGTAAATTTTTATGTATTGATATGAGAACGTCGATATGATAAAATTTTAAGAATTCATGACTATTTTCAAAAATCAACATTAATGTAATATTTCCATTAAATCAGCATTAAAAACTCAACACTGTTAAATATTTGCACCCTATTCGCTATGGATTTTATGTGTTTAAATATTTTATTTTATATCAAAAAAATTATCATATCAACTTTATCATATTTTTACATAAAAATTTTCTTTAAAAAAAAAACCATAAAAAATTGTTTATATGAACACATAAAATTTAAACGGTGTTTTGCCTATAAAATAAAAAGTTATTTAATATAAACACTAGATTAATTTTGATATTTTCATAGACCGAAAGTTAATCTTTAGAAGATTCCCATATAATGATAACCAGTCTTTGAAAGATTCTCATAGAACGAGAAGTTAGTCTTTAGAAGATTCTCATAGAACAGAAGTTGGCCTTAGAATGATTCTTATAGAACTGAAGTTAGTCTTTAGAAAATTCTTATAGAACGGAAGTTGGTCTTTGAAAGATTTTCATAAAACGAAAGTTAGTCTTTAAAAGATTCTCATAGAATGAGAGGTTAGTCTTTAGAACATTATCGTAGAATGAGAGGTTAGCCTTTGAATGATTCTTATAGAACGGAAGTTAGTCTTTAGAAGTTTCTTATAGAACGGAAGTTAGTCTTTGAAAGATTTTCATAGAATAATAGTTAATCTTTGAAAGATTCTCGTAGAAAGAGAGGTTAGTCTTTAGAAGATTCTCATAGAACGGAAGTTAGCCTTTGAATGATTCCTATAGAACTGAAGTTAGTCTTTAGAAGATTCTCATAGGACGGTAGTTAGTCTTTGAAAGATTTTCATTGGTAATTATAATCTTAGTTGTTGGGAAGATTCTTATAGAACATAAGTTAGTCTCAGTAAGATTGACATATGTAAGCATCTTAGTTGTTGGGAAAATTCTCATAGAACGGAAGTTAGCCTTAGTAAGGTTGTCACAGGTAAGAATCTTAGTTGTTGAGAAGATTCTCATATAACAGAAGTTAGTCTCAGTAAGATTATCATATATAAGAATCTTAGTTCTTAAGAAGATTTGCAGAGAACGGAAGTTAGTCTTAATAAGATTATCATAGATAAAAATCTTAGTTCTTAAGAAGATTCTCATATAACTAAAGTTAGTCTTAATAAGATTATCATAACTTTTCTCTATGGCCACAATTCGGCCCCTTTGATATCACAACTTTTCTTTATGACCCGTCTAAAAATTTTCATCAAATTTAGGTCCTATAAAATTTTATGTCTATATTTTTTGTCTTTCCTGCAGGTGACTCTAACGTACAATGACGCTACTATGCCACATGGACTGTTTTAATGACTATAATACAGTTGGTTTATACACATGTCAAGTCTAATTATTATTATTATTATTATTTAAAAGAGTTAAATACGTTTTTTTCCTATAAATATATCAATTTTTCTTTTCAGTCCATCTAAAATTATAATTTTTTAACAAAATATGAGTTAAATATGAATTTTTACTTTTTTGACGATAAAAATTCATACGTAATTCATGTTTTGTTTAAAAACTATAATTTTTTTTGGAGAAATATTTACAATATTCTACACAAATTTGTTAAAAAATATAAATGCTACACATGAATTGACTTAAAAATAGGGACTAAAAGCGGTGATTGAAAATTTTAAAGGGACTAAAAATTAAAGAATAATTTTATAGGAAGTAAAATGAAAAGTTGGTATATTCAATGTAATTCTAAAATAAATTGGATTTTTTTAAACCAATATATATGTTTAAAAAATGGTTATAGTTTGTGAAAAATAAGCTTTAGTCTTAAAATGGTTTTCTAGTGTTTGTCATATTCTCAATGTTGTTTTTATGAAATAAAACATATGCACATGACTATTACTTTTTCCACCTTATTGATTTCTAGTGCGCCCTATTTTTTTTTCTTTCAAAAATGCCCTTAACATTTTCGGATTTCATAATCCGAACTGGTGTTTTCCTTTGTTATAGGGTGAAAAAATGAGTTACGGATTTTTTTTCCGGATTATGTAATCCGAAAACCTCAAAAAATAGGGCGCGTTACATGATTTTTTCGGATTACATAATCTAAACACCCCATAAACACCCCTTTTTAAGGGAAAAACAGTTCGGATTACATAATCTGAACTACATTAGCATAAATTTTAAACATGTTTGTAACATGGATATTCATTTTATGGATAATATTAATCTTCCCAACTTTCATCCTTATGTTTTGGGTCATTGTTAGATGTTCTTAGTCAAAAATCTGGTTTTCGAGCTACTTGATCGGATTGCTCCGAAACTTCCCCAGAAAATCAGAAAAAAATCAAGGATCAACACTCCCTTAGAAGGGACTTCTTCAAGATTGTGCCCCTCAAAATCCAAAATTCCATCGTTTAGACCCATTTTTAATTTTTCATATTCTCAGAAAAATTCGAAAAAATTTGTATTAGTTTTATTTGATTTTTAGAATTTTTTGGTGGTACTTATATATTTTTATAATTTTATTTGACTGGTTTTTAGCATTTTTACTTAGTTTTTATGTTGTTTTTAGAAGCAAAACTCAAAACTGTTGAAATGTGAGAGAGTCTGGTAGTTGATTATACATAAGCATTGTCCGGATTACAGAATCCGAATTCACTTAGGATATTTTCGGATTATAAAATCCGAAAACCAAGGGGCATTTTTGGAAAATTTACATGGCGCATGAGAAGGCAGCAGGGTGGGAAAAGTAATAGTCTATACATATATGGTCGGCCTTAATCTTAGGCCCAATTGATAACAACCAAACTGTTTAGCAAGAAGTACTTCACTTAGAAAATTGCTTTTTACATATATGAACTTTCTTAAAAACACATGAAAAAATACGTTTTTGCTCCCAATGATACTTGACGACCGTCCGGTCTTTCCGATGGTAGTTAACAACCGTTCCACATATACAACTTAAAAAAAACACTCCAACTGTAGTTAACTACCTTAGAGCATGAAAAATGATTTTTAATATAACTGGTTGTCAAGATGTCATTGAAAGTGATTATCAGACAGTTACGAATGTAATGATAAGATAATTGGGACTTATTGTTATCAAATGCTAGATTTTTGAAAATGATATGACTATTGAATTCATGCACACTATTCGAATGATAAGAGCTATACAATGCAATAATACCTCTTCAATACGAATAAGAAATTCAACTATGAATTTGTATAATGATTAATCAAAATTCAATATACTAGACAATTTACAAAACTGTAACTATCTCAAGCCAAACCTATTGATAACAAAAACACAATACTTAGAAAGATTAACAACTTGATATATGAATGAATTATTTACAAGTTAGTTGTGAAGATTAGTTGTGATTGATTTGAGTGTTTATAGATCTCAATCAATAAGCAATATAAATTAGGTTTGTACAAAGTAAGTAAAATGACAAGGCTTAAAGGCATTTGTGACCCATTAACATTTAAAATGTTGCGATTTTGGTTTCCTAACAAAAACAATTACAATTTTACCCCTTAAATTTCCAAGAGGTTGCAAAGCTACTGAGAAGTCGTCACGTGTCGCAGAACAGGGAGCCATAATCACAACTTTTTGTAAAGATAAGGGGTCAAAAGAGATTATTTTCCTAAAGATAGAGGGCAATAAGAGTATATTTCTCTTAAGTTAGAGGGTCAAAAGAGCATATTTCCTAAATATATAGGACACATTTTTTATTTTTTCTATTATGGGGCCAAAATCATAACTTTTTAAAAGTTAAAGGGTAAAAAATGCACTTAAGCCAAAGGATAAAGGAAAGAAGAACATCAAGATTTATAGAGGGGGTATTTGCATCTTTTTCAGGTGTGTTTTAGCCTTATATAAAGTGTGAAATGCAATTTTCTTTCAATTTAGCTTTGGGCTATACAAATGGTCGGCCTTAATCTTAGGCTCAATTGATAACGACCAAACTGTCTAGCAAGAAGTACTTCACTTAGAAAATTGCTTTTTACATATATGAACTTTATTAAAAACACATGAAAAAATACGTTTTTGCTCCCAAAGATACTTGACGACCGTCCGGTCTTTTCGACGGTAGTTAACAACCATTCCACATATACAACTTAAAAAAAACACTCCAACCGTAGTTAACTACCTTAGAGCATGAAAAATGATGTGGACAATAATGTAAAATAGTCAGCATGAAATTGAAAAAAAAAACTCTCTAAAACTTCATTTTTAACTTTAGAACTATACTCTTCATTTTTTATGATTTGATTATTGACGTGTAAATTCAACCATCAATTTGTACGTCATGTAATATTACAACATCATTTTTTAGCTAAGAATTTTTAGAAATTGACGAAAAAATAGAAGAATTTTTAAAGAGAGGACCAATTCATTGAAAAAACTAGGATGCAAAATATAATTAAACAAAAAAATTTACTTAAAACTTTGTCATAAAAAAAGAAAGAAATTACTTAAAAAAGTTAATTTTTAAATTACTAACGTTATTTTTTGTTAACAAAACATATACATGATGATAAGTATGAAATCATTGAATAAATGTTAACATGAGTTATAAAAGAAGATTTCAACAATTCACATAAGTAAAACCGAGGACCACAATCCACTGAAGCATGCTTTCCATTATTTACTTATAAAAGAAGAAGAAAGAAATAGAGGAGATAGATTGACCCATTAATGAAATCCAAATCCAGAATTAAGAATCTCATTCAACTAATCTTATTGACCTATTAAATGACTCCTAATTAATACAGGTCGAGCCGCGCGAGCGACGCACACACGTCAGGCAGCATAATGCAGATCGACCAGCGCGTATAGGTGAACGCGCATCAGTTAGCACCCCACGCGTTGTCAACGCGTACAGGTAGTTGACATTTGCACGTTCGTCACACACAGTGGTTTTCAAACAATACAATTAGTAAATTAAAGATATCCTCAAATACTTAGACTTGCCAAATAATTCATTAGGTAAAACTATTTATAGGACTCCCACATATATTTAAGTCTAGTCATCTATAAGGAACCCGCGTCTATTAACTATTCTATTCAAATTTTGATACTATTTATAAATTCAACACAATCAGGTTACCCTACTTGAAAGCATGAAGGAAAAACAATTAGGTTACCTAGCTGAAAGCACGAAGGACTTCAAGAAAATGAATATGAACATGAAGGATTTTAGGAGCATGAAGGATGATGAAGAATATGGTTCTAAATGAATGAAGGATAAGGAAGATGATGATACAACATGAATGACTGACAATAATACATTTTTTTTTTGTAAAATGAATGATGTCAAATATTATTATTATAAATACTGCATTTTTTAACCCACATAGATTTTGCGCTGAAATCTGCAACAAAGTTTGACAAAAAGGTATGATAAATACTAAAATTTAAATTTAAATCCCAACAAAAATTCAAAGGTATGTCAATTATATGCGTAAAGGAAAAAAAAGTAAATAAAGTATGATAAATGACTTACATGTATGATCAAATTGAATATCCAAATTCAAATTAGAGTACAATAAAAAAAAACAACGATTATTCGAAAAATTATAAGATGTAAAAAAATACAAACTGGAATACAAATCTTAATTCAAACTATCACATGATTTCAATGTAATAATGGTCATTATTCCACATCAAGTCATAGGTGAGGCACAACTTTTCTCAAAACCGATGCTAATTACTCATCCATTCACGTTATTGTTCTCATTTAATTTTGATTTAAAACAGCAGCACGCACACGCGTTGGTTAGCACAGACGCACGTCAGTCAGCATGTACAACATGTACACGAGTCAGACAACACATACACGCATTGGACATCATGTATAACACATACACGCGACATAATTATTTGGGCAAAGGTAACGGCGACATTAGTACTTTTTACATAAATTAGTGATTCGTGCAACCTGCGCAACCTGTGCGTGGATGCACGAACAATTTAATTACTGGATTACAACAATACCGCATGCGCGTCGGCCACCACGATCCGCATCGACCCGCGCGTGCGGACACACGCGCGTCGGGCAGCACAATACAGGTGGACCCGCGCGTGTAGGTGCATGCACATTGGTTAGCACCACACACGTTGTCAACACGTACGAGTAGTTGACCTTTGCACGTTGGTTGCATACAGTGATTTTCAAACAATACAATTAGTAAATCAAAGATATCTTCAAAAAAGTGATCATAACGTTAAAGTTTGTCACCATGTGAACAATGAATAAAAAATAAACTGACCTCATGCCAATAAGACAAATAAGTTTTGGTGACGGTGATGAAGTGTGAACAATATGTACTTGACTATGCGAACCTATGAAGATCTATGTAATTGGTTATTGGTGAATATGGTGTGAATATTGTGTTCTTGGTGACCTCTTAAATGGTGAATTTGTTTGAATGAGGTGCTTTGAACTTGGTGATTTCTTTGATTATGATGATTTTCTTGTCTATATTCTTGAGATGATGACTATGTTTATTTGAAATAATTAGATGAGAATATATGCGAATATTGTAGGTTTGTGATGAACATGTGTAGTTGAAGATGTAAAAGGTGATGATATGTTATTTGATAAGAAGAGATGTGATGATGTATTTATGTGGTAATATGTCTAATTGAAGTTGTGATATGAAGATGAGTTTTCTTAAGTTAAGATGTGAATGACATTTATTTTGATTATATGTTAACTTGAAGTTGTTAATTGCTTTCGAAATGAATATGTGCTTATGAAATGTTAGCGGAAACTTGTAGACTTTATAACATGAAGATATAAGTGTACGTGGAATATGATTTGATGCTTATCCATGCTGAAATATGAATACTAGGAGTTTAATTGTTGTTGAAGTGGTGACTTTAATACTTGTTGTATTCCTAAGACTATATCCCATCGTTGATGTTTTGAGAAATATTGCATCTACTTGATATATTGAATGAGATTACATGTGAATATAGTATTGTTAGGAATGTGATTTATATGTATGATGTGAAATTCTAATATACTATGCTTGAGTTCGTAGTTTTTTAATGTTGAATATAATCTTACCCTCTAGTGGTTTTTTGGTCGCCTCACCATTGTAAAATGGTGTAGACGTGCATGTTGAGGACGCGCGATCGACGTGAGTACCCGAGGTTTAACTTGACGCTTCCTCATCTTCTTATTGCTTTTGGAGTCTAGTTATAGGCTCTGATTAGGACCTTGGTCAGAAGTGTATTTTTATGTTATTTGTTGGATTATATTGTGGACATGGAGGTCTTATTTGATGTATTTTGATATTGAGATGTGTTGTTAAGACCTTGAGATATTTAGAAACTTTGTCATTATTCAGTTGCGAAATTTTTATGAAAACCGATCTATGCATGGTTTTTGAATTATTGAAAACGTAGTACATTATACCTTGTATTTAACTCTAATTTATTATTATTAAATATTACTTGTGGAGTCACTTACTTACAACCGTTTCTGGATATTTGAAATTTGTACTTTAAGGTTATAATGTTAAATTCTTATCATTGAGCCTTTTTTTTTGAGCAAATTCTTATCAGTGAGCTAGTACCTCAAATGTATATGTAATTATATTTCTTAAACTCTTAACGCAATTAGTCTTTATGATCTCATTCAAAAATATAAGTGCATTCTAAAATGTGCCGTTGATTAAAACTTGTACCATGAAAATAAAAGAGTCAAAAAAAATTATAATTAAAATGTACTTTAGAATATACATCATTAAATTGAGTCAAATGTAGTTATATATTTCCTTATATTTAAATGTTGATTTAGGATATAAATTTATATTCTGGATAAAGTAATTAAAAATTTATATACTATAAAGAATAGTTAATAAATTCTTAAAATAATTTAATAATAACTACATGATAATTAAAAATAAAAATTATAGTATTAAATACTATCAATGCCATTATAAAATGATTAAATATGAACGAGGTGATCATGTAAGTGAAGTATCAAAGACTGAACATAACATCTCTGTCCAAGACCGATGTGATCTCCGGTTTCTTAATGGTCCTGAATGATTTATTTGTGGTTACCTTGGACTACCCCAACACTCAAAGCATTAATTTATACATACCTTGAAATTTTCAATTCTTTGATACAATAATTCAAGAAATTTACCAATACAAAAAAACCTAAT
>Ga0315914_1009708_pt1 | contig 12255 bp, 4 predicted proteins | sample MpolenodulesMG_FD_203920 | JGI IMG/M metagenome (GOLD analysis project Ga0315914, IMG submission 203920) | Medicago polymorpha root nodule microbial communities from Los Angeles, California, United States - elongated nodules | ecosystem: Host-associated > Plants > Roots > Nodule | place: USA... | reverse complement strand
TTTATTGGTGATCCATCTTTAATCAAAGATAGGTCCGGTGAATTACTTTCTAATCTTAAATGTAAATCATTAGGAGATTTTAGATGGTACAAAGATACTTTCCTTACTAGGATTTTAGAATGTAAATTATATATATATAATTTAAATTTAAATGAGGTTATAAACCATTATTAAGCATGGAAACCGAGGCCTAAGAATTTTAGAAATACCATCGGTACTAAGGTGGGGTCCCAAGGAGGCAATATTAGAGTCTCTATGATGATAAGTGATATGAATTAATACATGAGTTCATAAATCGGCGCCTAAGGGAATTACATCATCGTATGAAAGCATGGTTGATGAAGATATTTTGAGGTTTTATGAGCAGACATGAATGGAGTGTTGCATGGGTGACTTAAAAAAATTTGGAGCATGAAATTCCATAGATAAAGACATACAAGAACTTAGGTTTTTGAGAACTGACCTTTTATAGTAAAGCACTTGAAAGTGTGTAATAATGAATTAACTAGTCCTGAGATTTCTAAAGGGGTACATGTACTAATTGGCATACTTTGGGATAAAATTCAAAAGATGCAACTCTTAATTAGACGCATAACGTGTGAGACACACAAGGAGGAAAACTTTAGCTCGTATAAGAGACATAACCTTTGGACGGTTTGAGTTGTCAAAAAATGCAACTTTTGGTCATTTGCCAACAACTAATTCTTGCGGGCATTTGTTACTGACGAAATTTCAACTTGTCAAAGCGGACAATAAATCAACAAAAGTCAAAATTTCAAGAGAAGTATGTGAAAACATGACAAGAATAGATAAATCAACAGAAGAGATAACTTGCAAGCGATATAAGTATAACACATTAGACTTCAACATGATTCCTACTAATGCGGTTAGTTGGGAAGAGGATCATTCAAGCACATGATATACAGAGACATTAATTTGGCGGAGTACCAACCAATGAAGAACGAAATGTTAAGAATATGTTGATCCATAACACACGATTTCTTGAGACCAGCTCAAGGAAGTAATTTCCACGATTGTGTCTTGTCACCAAAGACGAAGTTACTAAGTTTTCTTTCTCTATAAATAAGAGTTCTTATGAAAAATAAACAGTCAAATGCTTAATTTTTGAAGCCGACTCCTTATATGAAGAAATACACTCATGCTTTCCAAAACTTTAAGCATGCCTTCCACCATTCTTTTAAATTCCTTTCAATTCTTGTCATTTTTATTCAAAGAATTTTACATTTTTAGAAATTTTACCTTTCAAAGCGTTCTTTGATTTCATTTGCTTTTCTTGCATTTTACTTCTCAAGTCATTTTAACTTTAGCACTTTACCATTTACATTCTCTTAACTTATATGCTTTTTACTTTCATTTTTTTTTTAAAAATTCAGCCGTCATTTACTTTTTAAGTCCTACAATATTTCAAGTATCATCAACCTTAATTTTGATTGTAAAATGCAAGTCTAATTCAGAGATATTTTCCAAAACAACTCTTAAGTTTAGGAGTCTACCTATTAACTTGTTCAGACTCTTGAAGTCGCGCACTATTTAAACATCACCCATGTTCCAGATTTTGTTGACTTTCCTCAGACAAAAAATACTTGCAAACACCTTGACAATTTGTTACAGCTTGTGGATTTGGAAATATCATTCTGCAATAAGTTTTCTTTTATAAGGCAGGACTAGTTTCAAGTGTGCACGTATTTGGTATTTGCAAGGCTAAAGTGTTGATCAAATGAACTCTTCCAAACGATGGCTGAATTTGCCTTAATATTAGGTGACGAAGAGCGACAACATAGTTGAATGTTCTTGAGGAGTCATCAAAGATAGCAATGGAACATGGATTTGCTAAACCTCTGGTATCTTCCAATGCATTCATATTGGAACTATGAAGCATTTTAGAAGGTTTGAGAATGACTAGAATGTGTAATGTTTTTCATTCAGAGTTCATATGTTGAACGTTGGAGGCTGATTCAAAGGATTATATATTTAATTGATCACGACCGTTTGTTATAGCTTTTTTAAGAAAAATATCATTTTTTAATAAAATAATCACTTTTAAGAGTGTTGCATCCAAACAAATTAAATGATTTGTTTAAAAAAAGTGATTTTTATCGTGGTAAACAAATGCAAAATAGATTCTGATTTTTCATAAAATCTCTAAAATATAATCACTAAATTATTTTATGTCAAAATCACTTTTATTTTAATCTGTAACAAAACGGCCCTTATTTTATGTCAAAATCATTTTTATTTTAATCCATAACAAACGGACCTAGATGGTGTGTATCAAGCACATGCTTAAGTATTTCGTGTAAAAAACTCAATCAAATTCGAAACACCATAAATGTTTGAATAATGCAATTGAGAGAGTCCGAATAAATTGATATTGTTTTTGATTGAATTGATTTTGTAAAACTAATTTGATTAAAAGTGCATTAAACTCACGTTTAATCTATTTTTAACCCAAATTAATTCTACAAAATCAATTTAATTAAAATTAATTATTTTCTTCTTTGAGCAACCTATTTGACACATTACACGAGAGTCCCTTAAAACAAAGACACATTGAACGAGAATCTTTATAATCTTGTTTAATCTCCATATAATTTTCTTTTTGGGGCTTTCTACCCTTTTAATTCCAAACAAAATTATTATATTTTAGAATAATTTGAATTTTAAAACAAAGAAGCTAATTAAGGAAATGATCTATATAAAAAATCATAATTTTGTTCTTAATCACTATAAGGAGATCTCACTTTTTCAATCTTGTAAAATTTTTCATAAGAACTATTTATCCAAAAAAAATTTCATTAGATATTTTTCGTAAGGATTAAAAACAAAAGGGTCATACTAACTAGTGACTCAAGCACTAGTTAAGAGAACAAAAAAATTGCATTGAAAGAGTATTTTTTATAGTTTTAAGATATTTTTTTGGTCTTGTCAAAAAAAAATATTTTTTGGTTACAAGGCTAATCAAAACAAACAAAACGGAAAAGAAAAACAAAAATTACTTTCTAGAAAAGAAAGTGTCGGCCGCATAAATCTTAAGGAGACTTAAAAGATCTGTTGACGGAGAGTCACAGAGAAGGAGTTCTTTGTCTGATGAAGCACCAAGTTTAGCTATAAAATCTGCACATCGATTTCCCTCACGAAGAGTGTGGCAAATTGTGACATTGCTTTGATGAATAAGATCTTTGATGTCTTGAATCAAAACATCATAGACATTGAACATCATGTTGGGACCTTTAATAAGATTGATACAATGTAAAGAATTCGAATAACAAACTAACTCTGAGATGTCCATCTCTTTGGCTAACATTAGACCCTTGTAAATAGCAAATAACTCAGCAAGAAGAATTTCAAAGGAATGTTGGATGCAGTCAGAGAAACCTTACAAATAAAACCTTGCATTATATCTTAAGACTCCGCCATAGTCAGTTCTAATAGGAGAGTCAAGACAACTACCATCAACATTAAGAATGATGTTGGAGTGTTGTTAATATATATCACATTTTGACTTGTTCAAAAAGAATGATGTTGAAGTGATCATTATTGTTCTACTTGGTAAGTCTATCAATTAAAGTGTCATTCAAATCTAAAGGAAATCAAACCGTAAAAGTTTCAACCATGCTACGAATGTTTGAGGTAATACGGTTGACGAACCAAACTTTCATTGTTCAAACACATAAGATTTCGGTGGCGCCAAACCCAACAAAAAGTAGCAGCAAAAATGGCAGAAAAAGATCCTATGGTCGTGTCAGAGAAAAAATTATGATGATCGAAACCTACGTAATTCCAAATGCTTTTAAGAATTTGACCATACAAGTTTAATTATTTTTTTTTTACCATTTTCCAAAACCAAATCCTAAATATTGACTGGACCATTTAATATAATTAATCAACCTTTAAAAAAATTAGAATTTTTTATTGTCAAAATATGGAGATACCCATATGCTACTATAGTTAGTTGCTTAAGATTTAAGAACTCACAGTTCACACAACAACACAGCAAACACACACACACCCCTCTAGAGAGAGAAAGAGATGGAGAATCTATGGCGATCAGCAACAGGCCAAGAACCAAACCCATCAGACTACACCGGAATCCAATTCTGGTCAAACCCAGAACGTTCCGGTTGGTTAACAAAACAAGGTGACTACATCAAAACCTGGCGTCGCCGTTGGTTCGTTCTTAAACAAGGCAAACTCTTCTGGTTCAAGGAACCATCCGCCGCCACTTCACCAATCTCCGTTCCCCGCGGCGTCATCTCCGTCTCCACTTGCTTGACGGTTAAAGGTGCTGAGGATGTTCTCCATAAAGCTTCGGCTTTCGAGCTTTCGACGCCGCAGACTACGATGTTTTTTATTGCTGATAATGATAAGGATAAGGAGGATTGGATTAATTCTATTGGCAGAGCTATTGTTCTTGGGTCTAGATCTCATGCTGCTTCTGAGGTTATTGATTATAATCAATCTGCTACTACTTGATCTTGATAGATCAATTTTTGAGGTTTTACCCTCTTTGTATAATATGATTCTATCTTTGTTTTAAATAATTAACCCAGTTGTATAAGTTTTTCTATGTGTTTTAATTTTCATTTTTATTAATAAAGTTTTTTGCTTTTTTGTTTTTTGTTAATTGGGTATGTTGGATTTTGGATATAATTTGGTTGATCTGATTGAATATGTGATGGGTGATCTAGTAGTATAAAATTCACATAAATAGAACATTTTGTGTGAAAAAGTTATTTTGGGGAAGTGCTTAATGAAACTGAAGTCAATATAGTGTTTTGATTAGGGAATTATCAATATAGTTAATTGGGTATGTTGGATTTTGGACATTTGGTTGATCTGATTGAATCTGTGATGGTTGGGAATGAGCGAGTGATCAATTAGTAGAAATTTTGTTACATTTTTGCTTTTTGTTAATTGGGTATGTTGGATTTTGGATATTTGGTTGATCTGATTGAATCTGTGGTGGGTGGGAGTGAGTGATCTAGTAGTATTAAATTCACAAAAGTAAGCTTTTGTGCGAATTGAGCGTTTTGAGATAGCTTGTAGACTAAGGTCTGTTTGGTTAAACAACTTAATTAAGCAATTACAACATATGTATTCATACAAGCTATTATCTGTTTTGGTAAGCTATTTTGTAGAGTTTATGGAAATAAGCTGAAAAGAACTCATTGACATGTCATAAGCTGTTTCCTTAAGCTCTTCAAAACAGTTTTGCAAGAAATCATGTTAGTAGATAAGTTCAAATAAGTCGGTATAAAGTGTTTTGTGTGTGGTATTCAATAGTTTTTCCTTTTTGAATAATATGATTATGACTTTATAAGCAGAGTTGATGTTTTGAGCTTTTCAAACTGAAATCAAACACTCAGTTAAGCATATTCTAAATATATTTCATTCTTATATAACTCCAATTGTGTTTTGTTCGAGTTCTGAAGTGTAGTTTTTGTCATAATCACATTATACCATCCTGACTCTATCAAATCCGTTGTCAACACAAACATGCACTAAGTGATTTTGGCATAGTAGCATGTAGACTACACGGCACTCTCGAATGTAGATGATGTGTTTTGTGTGTAGTACTGAGCAAATCTAACAAGGATTCAATTAGTTTCCTTCTTGATTACCAGTTTATTAGCTAAGAGTTGATGTTTTGAGTTTTTCAAACTGAAATCAAACACATAGTGAATGATATTATGATTTTGGATATTTAGTTGATCTGATTCAATCTGTGGTGGGTGGGAGTGAATGATCTAGTAATATCAAATTCACACAATTAGCCTTTTGTGGGAACTAAATGATTTTCGGTAACTTGTAGACTAAGGACTGTTAGGAACTTATTAGGCATTTCTAGCATAAGGGTCTGTTTGGATTGACTTATTTAAGTTTATCTACTGACTTAAGTTTTGTGAGACTGTTTGCAAGAACTTACGAAAACAGTTTATGCCATTGTTCACAAGCTGTTTTCAGCTTATTCTCATAAGATATCCAGATAGCTTATGAAAACAGTTTATAACTTATACAAAAACAATTTAGTTTATTTTATCTTTTGCTATAGAAATAGCTTACACAAAAGCACTTCTCATGATAAGCGCTTGTGCCACATAAACTGTTTATCCAAACATGGCCTAAGTCCTTATAATATAAGTGCTTATGTATTTATATAAGCTATAAACTGTTTTCATAATCTATAAGTTATAGAAATAAGCTGAAAAACAACTTATGTGCATGTGGTAAGTTGTTTTTTAAGTTCTTCCTAACAATCTCATAAGTGCTTCTGTCAGTAGAGAAACTAAAATAAGCCAATTCAATGTGTTTTGTGTGTGGTAGTGAGTATGTTAAGATTCAATTACTTTCCTTCTTGACTATCACTATATAAGCTAATAGTTGATGTTTTGAGCTTTTCAAACTGAGAACAAACTCACAGTCAAGCATATTTATAATTGTACTAATTCAATTGCAGATGGAAATTTGCTTGATTAACTTCCTAGTCATGTATTTTTCTCTAATTTGTTTCATTTATTTAGTTTGTTGTATCATGTATGAATCAATGAGTTAGTTTCATCAATCATACATGGACACTTTCAGAGTCCCTATTATCAGTTATAGAGATTAGATAATTCTGAGGACAATTGTGGAATAAATTGAGATGGTTGCATGATGAATGAGGTGCTTTGTTCCTAATTATTATTATGATAGACTTTAAGCCAGTTCTGTCTCTGTTTTGGAGGAAGGGATCCTTGTTATCACAACTAATGATGGTAATTAAGCAGTCTTGTCTTTTACTTGATAGTGGTAAATAAGTGTGTTGTCAAGTTGGCATAGTTTGTTTAGTAGCATAATTATTTGTTTTGAAAAAAACATGCTGGAAATTTTATGTTAGTAAAGATATGCATGCTATCATTGCTTTGCATTGAAGGTTTGGGTTGATACAATTATGAGGGATAATTGAGTTGGCATGCTTTGTTTCTTATGATAGGGAATTTGGTTTCTTTTGCATTCTGATATATTCTGTCCCTTTTCCTGAAATATCAATTAAACACTTGTTTGTTTCTTCTGATATATTCTATCCCTTATCCTGGAAATTTCACAATAATAATCACCAGTTTCATTAATAATAATAGAAATGAACAGTTGCATTCATTCGTTCTATGAAATGAAAGTTTCTTGACTTGTTCTTTTTCCACATAATAATTACTCCCACAATTTATAAATATATTTGACTAAAAAATTGTCTATAAATATAAGTCTCTGTTCAAATTACTAAATACATTTTATTGTTTCTTTTCCAAATAAACTCCTAATTAATAGCTTAGGAGTATATAATTGATTCTGACGATATAAGTCTCTGGCAAAAGTAGATCACTACCGTCTAAGTCTCTGTATAGAATTGAGTATATAATTGATTTATGTTTGGATGCAGAATGTATTTAGTAATTGACGATATTAAGCTATTAATTACATCCAAACATAAATCAATATCGTCAGAATTAATTCTGTCAGAATCAATTATATACACCGCAGAACCAAATACACACTAAATCAAACAATAGCTTAATGAGAGTGAAAAAAAGCACAAATGTGGCAAAAGTAGATCACTACCGTCTAATTCTGAAGCTTCTAGATCCATCAGAACTTACATTGCATTGACAGGGGAGTGAATACCAATGCACAAAAACAGTTTTGAAGACATCTTGTAGATCTCTTCAATACAACCACAAATAACATTTTCTTACATTGTAGCATATGCCAACAAATAGATTAATTAGTTGAATTATCTATAACTTAACTTTACCCTAAAATAAGATATACGTACTAGTTAGTTGCAAGGTCTAATTCTTACTTTCTAGTTTCTTCAATGTTACTCTTCATGTGTTTTCTTCAAACACATTTTCTTTATTTCTTGTAATTGGAAAATAAAGTAACAGTTTTCTTCCATTCTTTATGATTCATACAATTAGTTCCATTTCCCAGTTATCGCTACCTTGTTGATCCAAACTAAATTGAAGTTGAAGAAAAAATAGCAGGAGCACGTTTAATGTGTTTGGTACCACGGTGGCTAACAATGAATTTGGAAAATTCATTTTAATACCAAACATGTATTATGTAGATTCAATGAAATTATGGTACAACAATGATTTTATGTAATCCACCATAATATCAAACACACTTTAACTAATTGAAATGTTCTTTTTTAAATTTAAAATAGATCCTCTAGCAAAGCTTCTATTATACCAAACATGCATTATGTAAAGCTTCATTGTAATACCAAACATTGCATTATGTAGATTCAATAAAATTATGATGCAACGATGATTTTATCTAATCCACAGTAATATCAAACACACTTTTATTTTTTTTAAACAAGCCAAAATGAGATATATATTAACAATAAAATAGTTTTGCTCCCTAGCACAAGGAGTGGTTAAGGCTTTGTTTGCGAGTTGGGTTTTGGAGGGGAGGGGAAGGAAAGACTTATGGAGAGGTAAACCCTTGTTTGAGAGTTTTAAAAAAACATGGAAAAGTTTGTGGGGTTTAGAAGGGCTTCATTTGTCCAATTTTAAAGTTTCCCCAAATTGAGGGGTTTTGGGGGGTTAAACATACAAATTGACAATTTTTTCTTCATAATAATTTAAAATTTCAATTATAATTTACAAGATAAATTACAAAGTATAACATAATGTATTGATTTTAAGAGGAAAAAAAATGGTAAAATAGTAAAATTATCACATAAACCCTCAATCTCCTTTCCTTGTTGGTTTATTTAACTCCCAAACAAGGAGAAGACTTTCCCTCCTTTCTCTCTTCCCTTCCTTCCCTTTCCTTCCCCTCCCCTCAAAACTCGCAAACAAAGTCTAAAGAAGCAAAACAAAGTTACATCATACAGTCCCGAGGAATAGAGTTATAAGTGAAAAATAAAAAACATCAGTCAATCCCCAAACAGACAAGAGGATGCTGTCACCACACATGATAACCAAAAGAAAAACAAACAATTTTAGCTTTCAACTACCGAAGAGATGTAATCTTAACACTTTCCAAGAGTTACACAGTTGGCTTTATAAGCAAAGAGTCTATGGTTCCTTTCATTTCAAATGACCAAAATACTACAAAGCCAAATCAAATGTAAGAAAGACCGGCGCGGATCGTAAGCCAAATCAAACACACTTTAATAAATTGAATATTTTTTTTTTAAAATCTAAAATAAATCCTCTAGCAAGCAGCATGCAAGAATAATATATCTCATCATCATATGCGGTTTATAACGATGTAAACAATATTGAAAGAGACAATCATAAATATGTATCAAGATGGGGCAGAGATGAAGCAATGAGACATGTACACTAGTATGTTTCACTAATTGGCAACTTTTTTGAATTGACCCCTATATCTGAATTGAGCCTGGCTCAGAACAGTTGGTCTTGGAATTTCATGTAATTATTACTTGCATTTCATTTTTCCGCCATAATCATTTTACTTGTTTTATTTTTGAGGTAATCATTTTACTTGCTAGTAACATTTGTTTTGTGTAAAAATATCTTGTCCTGCAAATTAAAGGAATGCTCCTTTCCACATCAAACTACTTATATGTTAAAGCATGGTTTATCGGTTATTTGTAGTGAGGTATGGTTCATGAGTGATTTTGTAAACTGAATCGTAGTAATATTATATATATTGTCTGTAACATTGAACCCTAATATTATCACAATAAAATATATCTGCTTTATAGTCAAAGAGGTAGGCACCATTGACCGAACTAAGTTAACAAAGATTGTGTGTTCATTGACTTCTATTTTCGTTTTTTTGTTAATCTCCTATACTAATTGTTGTTCTAACATTATTGAGTGAAGTAATTTTGATTCCTTATTTTTTTTAAGAGGCAATTTTGATTCCTTATTGTAGTGCTTACGAATATTTTTTTGGACACATAATGTTTAAGGATACTTTTTTTTAGAGATGTTTAACGATACTTGTTAGCATTTATCTTGAGATAATTATTCATTATCTACTGTTAATAATAAATTACTGTCGCAATTGACAAAGGGGACTTCACAGTAACAAATACTTCTTGGTTTAGAGGGTCACACAACCTTGGAAAACAAAGGTTTGATGCTTAAAAGTCAGGAACCAAAACAAAATAAGAGACAAAATGTTTTTAGCCATGAAAAAACATACATTAAAAATGTAGCATTTAAGGCATTGAACAAATTAAATGTTCTAGCTATGTATTTTATAATTTTTTTTTTCTGTTCTTCTTTTTCTATAAAAAATAATTTCTTTAAGGAAATGCAATTATAAATATAATTTGCACTAAAGAAATGCAATTATTATTTTTCACAAGATCATTTTGTACATATAGAAAAACAACACTATTTTAAGGAAAAAGATAAACTAGTATATAACTAATAAACTTCTTTCCCTGAAAAAAAAAACTAATATGTTTTTTTTTTTTGATCAGCATCATAGTATATAAAATATTATAGAAAAATTACATAATATAGAAAATTTACATGCATATATATCAGTCAAAAAGAAAAAGCTACATGCTTGATGCTTTACTTTGACCAAAGATAAAACTAGTACATGTACATGATTACTGCTTAATGCTCAAACCGAAATTTATTAAAACACAGATCAGATCTTGATATGGTAAATAATGATTTCATTAAAATATGAAAAATGTTAACCAATGTCCTCTGGTTAAGGAAGCAAATATAGCAGCTTTTGTATTAGAAATTGTGTAATCAATTTCTTAAAAGTCAAAAAAGTGTTACTTTTAATTCAAATTTTCTTTTTTTGGATTCTTTAACCAGTGCCCTGGGGCACCGATGAACAAGACTCTTAAAATATGTTTTTTTTAGACAAATATATGTTTTTGAAAGATACACAAATATATGTTAAATATGGGCCTTTGGCTCTTTTATGTACCCATAAAAATAAAACAAAAATATATGTTATATAAACAATTTAATAAAATAAAAATATATGTTATATAAACAAAAGATAGGAATAAATTAATAAAAGTCATGATGCATGGCCCATGGCCTTGACTTTGATAAATGGACTTTGAGTTTTGACCGATACAATACTTATACTACTATTATTGAGTTTGGGATACTTTTCCACCTCATCTAATCTATTATGCCATGGCACAAATTCAATGCAACCCCTAAACTGTTATTTTCTTCGGTTTTTTTCTTTTAAATCCATAGATGTAAATATTAAATTTTAGAAAAAAATAAACTAAAAATAGAAAAAATAATTCAAAAAACTACATAAAATTTGTGTTATTTGAATGACCACCATTTTTGTGACAACTATTTAATAGTTAACACAGTTTAAATGGATGGTTAATTACTTTCATAGATTATCAATTAATATATTAGGTGGCAAATGACCAACAAAAAATAGTAATATTAAATGTCAAAAGTCATTAGATATCAACATAACCTCATTTACCACGAATTCACATACGTTTAACCGTATATGTGAGTGAATGCATAAAAATTATGGTTAATAACGTTAAAATTGTCTCAACTCAGTTGGTAGGACAATGCATTATTATATGCAGGGGCCAGGGTTCGAACCCCGGACACCCACTTATTTACTTTATAAGGTGAATTATAGTCTCTAGGCCACCTGATTAAAAAAAAAATAACGTTAAAATTCGTGGTTTATTACGCTATGTTGATGATTAATGAGATATTTTTAGAACAAATCATTAACCATATATTTTAAGTATTCAAAGTGTTTTAACCGTTAAAAAATGTCTAAATTTGGTGGTAAATTTTAAGTATGCAACGCCAACCAGGAGCTACCATGTCAGAAACGGTTGAATGTTGAAACTCACATAAACAAAGAAATCTCTCTCTAATCTATGAGAAATCTTGGTTTGTTTCCATCTATGACCAATTGACCATACCTTTATCAGTTCTCACTGACAAGTGACAACAGTCACAAGGGACCAAACTACTTCTCTTTCATCATCTTATTTTCTTTTCATCAAACATAGTGGAAAGTGAAGAACTAAAAAAGCAACTTTTGTGGACCCCATTACAACTTGGACTATAAAGATAAACGTGCTTTTTCTTTTTTATTGCTTTTCCTTATATCACTTTCTCTACCGAACAATGTTATCATTATTCTCCTAAAAATGACATTTTACCATCAAATATAAATGACCACTCTTGCTTTACTATGTGGCAAATGTGAATGTGAGAATATCCATGTTTTGTTCTTTCT
>Ga0315914_1009706_pt1 | contig 12256 bp, 3 predicted proteins | sample MpolenodulesMG_FD_203920 | JGI IMG/M metagenome (GOLD analysis project Ga0315914, IMG submission 203920) | Medicago polymorpha root nodule microbial communities from Los Angeles, California, United States - elongated nodules | ecosystem: Host-associated > Plants > Roots > Nodule | place: USA... | reverse complement strand
TCTTCAGACTCGTTTCTTCAGACGCAGCACTTCAGAGGCAGTACTTCAGACGCAGCACTTCAGAGGCAGTTCTTCAGATGCTTTAAGCTTCAAATAAATTCCTTTGCTCTTGAACTCGTTCAATCATAATCTTTAAGAATAGTACTCTGAATATGGATCCTGGACACTTGAACAAATTGTTTAGCATATCCAATTGATTATTTTTAATACCTTGTTATTGTCAAAACTCAATAGGTGACTTGTGAAACACCCTTGTTCCAACAAAGAAACATTATACTCATTCAACCTCCTCACCCCAAACCTCCATTCTCCATTTGTAAACATGTAGTATCCCATTTAATCCAAGGAAAAAAAATGATATTTGAGGGAGCTTTGAAGAATGAAAGAAAATAAACCGAAATGGAGGACAATACAGACTTGAGAAGAATCACGCGATCCCTCAAAGATAAATTTGTACTTTTCCAGATAGATAATCTATTACAAATCTGCTCAATTAACGGGTACTAAAACAACAACTTTCGAGGATCCACATCAATAGGCAACCCTGACTACAAAAAAGGGATATGGCCATGGTTACAATTCATGACAACAGTCGCCTCATGTAACCATGACTCATTCACATTAACTCTAAACAACATACTTTTATGAAAATTAACTTTTAATCTTGATATACCTTCAAGTAAAAGTAAAACAACCTTCAAAGCTCTAACATTTGCCTAACTTTTAACACCAACCAGCTAGCGTAGTTATAAAACTGTAAAAGAGATACAGTTTAGGAGGAAAATTATTTACATTTAGAAGTCTAAAAAATAATATTCTTTTTCGCAAAAACTTATCTACACTATTTTCTTTTTCTTTTTCTTTTTCTACGAGGAACCAAAATAAATCTTCATTTTAAATTCAATTCATATTTTTCATCTACGTTTACGGTTCCAACAAATTATCCTTCAATCTTGGTACTTGATAGATTGAGCTTGCATCTCTTTTTCTAGAGATATTTGCTTCTCTACTTTTGTTGAATCTACAAAAGTATCACACACGTGAAATAAATTGCTGTAAACGATATCCAATGTGAAAGAGATTGTTGACCAAGAAAATCATGATCTATGTGCTGTATATACTATATTCTATACACATTTTTAATCCAATCTCCAAAATTTGTAGCTATGTTCTTTAGACTGGCCAAAATTTGTTGCTATTAGTGATTGATGCTTCCGCACTACAAAATACAAATATAAAAAGACTAAGAAGATTTTATTAATACAAATATAATTATTTTATTTAATATCATATATTAATGGAATTAATAAAAAAATAAAAAATTGTATAATTGCTATTTCTTTTTACAAAAATAGTTCCCGTTTCTTTTTACTAGTTACTTTTGGAAGAACTTTTTTTTTTTTTAAGAAATTAAAATGAAATTATATATCACACCAAGTAGCAGTTCCCAAATACAAGGTGTGCCTATGATACCACTAAAAATTACAAGAGTTCAGAATCACAACAAACAGAGTATTTACTTGTCATTTTCAAATTTCAATATAGTATAACCAGTATGATTTTGTCAACATGTAGAATTGCATAGGGATAAATATAAAGTTTTGAATAATATTTAGTTTTTTTAGTGGATTGAATAATAAATAGTTAGTTAAAAATTCCTTAAAAAAAATAGCTAGTTAAAAATGTCGTACAAGAAAAGAAATAATTTTCTAAATTATTGATTTAAGCAAAGTGGTCAAACATGATAAAACATGTTTTCACAATTAACATGTTTTTATACCATTTGTTTTTGACATTTTCGACTTTTTAACACTAGAGGTTGCTGACCTTTTACATAAAGTTCAAATGGTCATGCATAACAATGTATGTCTCCTAGGTCCATGAATATTGTGTCGACGAATCACGAGAATTGATTTTGTCATCCTAAAATGTCTAACGACGTAGCTTGCTGCCTGCTTACCTTCTATTCATGTGTAAGTAATCCTTGATATATATAAATTATTGATTCTATTTGCCGAAGAAAAAACACTAATAAAAAATTATTAGTTTTCTTTTACGTGTAAATGAACTAAAAAGAATTATAGAGCAGTAGATAAGCTAAAAGTTGAAAGTTTTTAATTCTTTATTTTACGTTACGTAGAGTAATAACTTATAAGTGTTTGTTAAGTATCAGTCATTATGTCCCCGTGGATATAACTCAGTTGGCAGGAATATGCATTATTATATGCATTGAATCTCTGACGCCCCACTTATTCACTTTAAAAAAGGTGAATTCTAACTATGCTATTTGAAAAGAAAAAAGAAAAGTATCAGTCAGCATAAAATCTTGGAAATATAAGCGCTTATTTATTCAACTAATCGATCGTAACATTTATAATAACACTACCAAAAAATCGATCGTAACATTCCTCCTCTAGTTCCCTTTACTTTTTGCCTTCACTAAGTACCTGTTTGGATTTCTCACGCTCACCGTAAATTTGTGCTAAACAACAACACAAGCATACTATACGACCAAATCTCATATAAGTTCACATTGGATGAGAGAATATCAATGAATGATTATAAATGAAAGTTGTGTTAGACTCCACCACAAATTTTTAAGATGGTATTAGAATTTGGTTCAAGATCCGTTACCTTTTATCATGTTTCCGCAATCGCACCACTAATCATTTATATCCATCCATCAAGTCTAAAAGTGTTGAGCACGAGTGACGTGTTAAATAGTCTCATATTGAATAAAAGATGACATAAACAACTGTGGTCATCACCTCACAAGCTATTGTCTCTACTTAATACGATACCCGATTTTTTTTTTAAAGGAAAAGCTAAACATGAAGATCTATCGACATATGTCATGATCAAATAATAGATAATTTAAGCAACAATATATTGATCCAAATGGTAAGAACTTGAATTTTTTAAGCGAGTTAGAATGACGACTCTTGCGTAGAAAGAAAATTCAATTGGGAGGGAGATTCCACCTGTGTCCCATAAATTTTTCAAAAGAGATTACTTATCGTTTAACAATTATGAAAACTTAATAATAACATGGTAAAAAAGCAGGATCTGCATTGAAAAACAATTGTGAAAACTTAATAATAACATGGTAAAAAACAGGATCTGCATTGAAGTGTGTATATAATGCCACAAAACAGTAAGATTCAAAAAAAGAAATACACAATTCAACATTTTCTAACGTGGAACACACTGCTAACAAAAACAATAACTACTATTTGATTATTTTTTTTGGGTCTAGACAACCATGATTTGCTACACCAATACATAACAATTCATAGAACTGGAACATACTAGACCTTTTGTATTGGATCCATTTCTATTGCCACATTTTTACCACTTGATTGTTTGGTAAAAACCATCTCCATTTCCTCTAAGGCTTTTCCTTTAGTTTCAGGAAGGAAAAAGTAGAAAAACAACCAAGCTAAAACAGATATACCAGCAAACATGAAAAAACTTCCACCTATTGTGATAGCTTTATAGATTGAAATAAAAGTCATAGAAACAACAGCATTCATGGTTCTATTCACAGCAACTCCAATACTTGCTCCTTGTGCCCTCAACTTCAAAGGAAATATCTCTGAACTATAAACCCAAGTAACAGGCCCAAGCCCAATATTAAAGAAAGCAACATAGGCGTAAGTTGCGACGATGCTAAGGATCAAGGCCCATAAAACATTTCCATTGGATTTATCCACCACAGTCAAGCTAAGACCCAATAACGTAAGTCCAATAATCATTCCTCCGGTGCTAATTTGCAAAAGTCTTCTTCTACCAAGTTTGTCAAGTAAAAACAAAGCAATTAAAAGAAAAACAATTTTGGTTAAACCTACTCCAATAGTTGCAAGTAAAAGCTTTTCTTTACTTGTAACACCAGCTTTTTTGAAAATTCTTGGACTATATAACATAACAGCTTCAATTCCAGTTGCATGTTCGAAAAAATGTATCCCAACTGCAGCAATTAACATCCAACGTACAGAAGGTGTCGGTCTTAAAATCAACTCTTTCCAAACCCCTTCACCTTGGTGAGACTCTTGAGGTAACTTCACAATTTCATCATTGCAATTTTCGTCTAAACCAGCAGCGATTTTTATATCTTTGAGACGAAGTTCTGCTTCTTGCGTTGTGTTTGAAACTTGCAATAGAACTTTTTTCGCTTTTCCTAATTGACCTTGCATAACCAACCACCTTGGTGACTCAGGCATTGTTAAAATACAAAAAGCTACCACAAATGAAGGCAAAGCTGCAATACCAAGCATTAATCTCCAACCAAGTTTTAAACTCAAATATTTTCCCAAAAAATAGTTTGATATATAACCTAACAAGATTCCAATACCAATACAAAGTTCAGGTAAAGAGGTTAAGAATCCTCTTGACCAAGCAGAAGAAATTTCAGCTGAATAAACTGGTGCTATCATAAGAGCAAATCCCACACCTACACCACAAATACATCTTCCAATCATTAAAATTGCATAGTTTGGACCATACCCCATTAGACCTGCACCAAGGATGAACAATATTGAGGCTAAGAAGATAGTGTAGCGACGTCCAATGTAATCGGAGGTTCTTCCGGCTGTTAAGGATCCTACTAATGCGCATAGGTTTAAGATTCCTGCTAAAACCTCTTGTTGTGTGTCACTGATTCCCAAGTCTTCCTTTATGAATAGCATTGCTCCACTCATAACACCAGTGTCTGAAATTAATCATGTATGTGAAATAGTTAGAGTCAAATATGTTTACTATGTCTAGTTACTAGTATTTTATTTGTAATAGTCTCCTTGTCTTAAAAGTGCCGTATTTGATTATTTCACATGTATGTTAAGAAAATAAGATACATGAAAAGGTGAAAAAATAATTTCACTAAATTATCCTTATAATTTATTGGCAAATTCTAATTCTAATTATCATGAATTCAAAGTAAAAAAATAAATTGAGAATGATATAACATAGTATTAATTTGAGAGCACAATTAAAAAAAGAAATTAAAATTGCATTGAAAACTAAATGCGAAAATTATTTTTGAAACAAATTATTTTTTCAAAGGTGAAACTTATTTTGGAAAGGAGAGAGTATGTTACTAGATTCCACTTAGGGAAAACAGAAAACAAAAACACATTGATGTTAACTAGAAAAAGTTTGATTTTTTATTTTTTGAAGAAGCAAAATATATTGGTGTACAATGAGTACGCAAACTAGTTGCATAAAATATTTTCTTTCAAGATGCACTTAAACAACAAGGGGATCAAGAAACCGGTCACTAAACTTGAATCCCTCAAAATATAAACGTAAATTAACTTTCAAGTGTGTCATTCCTTTTATTATTATGAATGAAATATCATAAGTTTGTTTGTGTAAATAAAAAAAATGGAATCCCTCAAAATAAATCAACTTCAAGAAAAGGTTTTGATACGAAACACAACCTCTATTCAATTTTTTTTCATTTTAGTTTACCATATAAAGTTGAATTAACCACGTAAAAATAATACCTAGTTACATTCATATTTTTGTTTCTGATTTTGTGTGGTTTGAGTCAAAAAATATTTGTGCTAATTGAATGTTTTGTCTTTGAGTAATCCATCCGGTCATTAATATAAATAAAAAACTTTTTTTAGGTTCAATGAGTAAGTGATGTACATGGCCATTAAACCATATATACATTACCTATTCAATGAATAAGTATGTATTAATGACCACATACATGAACCTAAAAAAATTTCATTTATAATTGTAACCAGATGAAGTATGTATTTTGACCCGTAGGTATAACAAATTAGTGAAAACTACAGAAGAAAATAAATTATTGTAACAATGAATAGTGAAATAATAGCGAATGTAAATAAAATTAAAAGTGGAAGAGATTAGAGAGTGCGATAATTACGTACCATAACCAGAAACGATGGACACCATTGAAGCAACTATGGCACAAACAAAGGCATATTTGTTGAACGTGTTCGTTTGGCCTTCTTTGTCACCTTGATTTATTATTATCATGATGATGATGATGATATAGTTAAAAGCTTTCTTTTCTCTTTCTCTCTTGCTAGAAATTTCAAACCCCTCAACGTGTTTATATAAGAGTATATGTTGAGGTCTAATTGGGTGAATATATAGGTAGAGATACTTTGTTGGGGTAGGTTGATAGTACTATACCGAAAATTAAAAAAGACACATAATTGACGGGAGTAATTAAAAGAGAATGATATATTTTTCGAAAAGATCTCAAGAGTGAAATTTATTAGGCTTAAATTTGTTAAAGGAAAAGGTATGTGGTAGGTTAAAGAATCAAAAACCAATTAGGAGTGTTGAGGGTATTCGTTCAAGATTTATATAGATTGCCGATTTTATTTTATTTTTTTTATTTTTGACATCGTTCAAGATAATTATCATATTAATATTTGAATATACCTAAAAAATATATTCTTTTTAGGGCTAAAAAAGTATATTCGGATATTATATGGATAAAATTGAGCACAAAACATTAATATGGATAAAGATTGAACACAAAATATTTACTGTGCTGACAAAGAGACACGTAACTTTACTTATCTGAAAATGTAATAATAAGAATTGATTTTTTTTAGAGAATTGAAATTAATTATTATCACATTGAAACTTAAAATGAAATTAATCATTATCACAAAAGGAAACTAATTAATGTACAAAAATTAAAAGGAGCTGATTAATTAAGTTTCACCCCTTATTTCAAAAAAAATATAATTAAGTTTCACTCCTCTCCGGGATGTTTATCTAGTAGGTGTTCGGTTTGATTGTAGGGTTGTTGTTTAGTGCCATTTGGTCCTCATCTCGTCAATAAATAGGAAATTAAGTTGGACTGAAAAAACTAAAACTGGGTTGACATGAAACATTGACGTAGTTTTCTTTCAAACTTAGGTAGATGCACACAAAATTTGAAATAAAATTTTAGCCATTGTAATATACACCTACGATGATATATCATATGTAAAAAAAATGATAATAATATAGTAAAGAATCGAGAGCTGACTATATTTGAAGGGTTGATATACATATGATAGCTCATTTAACAATTAACATTTTTTTAAAAAAAAGAATTAAGTAACACTTTTTTATTCTTTCAAAAAAAAAGTAACACTTTTATATATTCAGTTTTATATATTTTTTTTGCCATTAAAAAAAATTAACACTTTTTTTTAAAGAATTAAGTCATGCATTTCTGTGCAGGTTTGTTAGGTTCTCATTTTCTTGTTTTTTCACCTGTTTTTCTTGGTTCATGGATCCTATCAAGAATTAAGTCATACATATCAGTGATTCAAAACAAGCTGAATAAATTTATGCCTAGCATTTGTATTTGAGAACTTTAAGACTCTGGCCTATAGTTCAAGCATGCAAAGTAGGGAGGAACCCTTTGCAGGGGCTTTAGGCATTTATTTGACCCATCATGTGGAGACTATAAAGAGGATTTTTAGACATTTTGTAAGGGATTTAATATATGTTGTTTTGAATTCTAATTTGTGTGAAAGAATCTTTGTTGAAAAAAATGACTCACTTTTATGTGGATGTTGAGTATGAGAAACGTCTCCTTTTATGCTACTCATGTCAGATAATTGAATATTCCTTTAAGAATTACAAGTATTAGACTCGAAAAACTCCTGCAAGTTTAGTTAATTGTGCACATATAGGTTGTTGCTAAGCCTTCTGCATCAAATGTTGAAGTCGAGAAGGCTGTTAAAGCCACACCTTGACCCTAGTAATCGTGGAGGTCAACAAAGCCTAAACAATAACTGTCTCACCTAAAAATTGAATTCAGGTTCTCCCAAACAATTGGTCATGTGGAAAACTTATTAATCACATGAGCTCAATTACTTAGTTAGATTGAATTTCTTTTGCAACATATCTCACATTTTACAACCCACTTAGCCTGGTCGTGTTAACTTAAGACATTGAAGTGTGTTTCTCTTTAAAATCTCAGATTCGATTCTACTCATACCAATTAGCATGAGCTAGTTCAGTTTCTTAAAACGATCATCTTATAGTAAACTCGTCCATGAGAAGATAAGCTAACAAACTAAAATTAAATTATTAGATAACATTCATGGTTATCTTTTTTTACAGAAAATTAATGGTTAATTTTGAAAAAAATAGTAATGGTTTTGAAAGAAAGAAAATTAATAGTTTTTAGAAAAATAAATTAATAGTTAAATTAGATAATTAATGTATATTTTTTTAATCAATATTAAATACTATTTTATACCTATGCAGTATTTATGTTACTTAAGATATTTTATAATATGTTCATAAACTAAAACTAAAATTAGATAATATAACATAATTTATTACTACTATCGCTCAGACGGGCACAAACATTTGTTTTTATCATATTTTGATTTTGACCAAAATTATATGTATAGATATTTTGCTGTAACAAACTATAATTATCTTTTTTAATGAGACCAATAATATACCAAATAAAATATAAATTTTTATATTTTTAAATGAAACCAACAATGTAGCATTCTTATTGTTTAATTTAAGGGTATAATGGAAAGTGAAAAAATTCAGTCCAAAATCATGTATTTTCTTTATATATAGTACAAATTACTATTAATATTATTAATATGATATTATTTAAAAATAATAACTTGTCTTGTAAAAAAAACTAATTTATTTACTTAAGACACTAAATTGTCATGTTAGACTCAATCACAAATTCTAAGATGGTATTAGAGTCTTATTCAAGATCTGTTGAACCACTTACTATCAGGTTTTTGCGATCGGATCACTTATCATTTATATTCATGGACCAAACTTCATAGTGATAGTCACTCACTAATATTATTAGCAAAATTAGTGAGTGAAGCTAATAATATAAAGCCTAAAAACTAATGATAATAAATCAATATTATTTTCTCTAACTCCTCCATCTCCAACAAAGTCGGTCCTGATTTTCTCCCTTTAAGTTCTCTCTTCCATTTTTTTTTACTGAGGGATGGTTTTGGGTCAACATTGACCTGAAACCACCAATCTTCATCCTTTTCTCTCTATTAAAATCTAAATAATTGACTTTTATATAGATCTAGTTTTTTGTTCTTCGTGATTTCGTCCCGGAGGCATGTGTATTTCGATCACTTTAATTTTATCATATTATTTGTAGGTATTTTGTCGCTGTATATTATTAACTTGAATGTTATGCGTTCGTTCGTAGATTTATCTTTTACGTTTTTAACATTTTGAATGATGTTCTCTATCAATTTGAATGAATGATTATCGTATTATTATTAAAAAAATAAGTTTGAGGTTTAATTAAAAGAATGCGAAGCTTAAATCGACTGTTATAATTGCAGCATCCAGGTCGGGCCTTTAGAAGCCAAATGCTAACAAATATTGGATTACGATTAATCTCCTATCATATCACTCTATCATATCTAAAACAAAACTCAATATTTATAACTTCCATTTCAAGGTGTGAATGCTAATGGAGTATTTTACTATACATTGTTTCATTTTAGTCAAAAAAATACATGGATGTATTTGGAACCACATTTAGTGGCGATAATGCCAACACTTTATTGCTTCAGCATGAGTCATCACTATCACCTCTCCATCCATTTGCTTTAGTCATGAACTTCAGCTAGTATGCATATTCTTCTCAAACACATTTGGTGACAACGATGGTTACGTACGACATAATCTTCTAAATTCAATATAATAAAAATATCGTTTGCGGTTAATAACAAATCGTTTGCGAGAATCAAAATTTAAATATTGATTGAAATTTTTTATCCAATAAGTGCGGTAATCACAAAGATTTTATCCAATAAGAGAATGAGTATTAGAGAGGGTGTTAGAAAGAGAGTGTTCATAACACCCCTCTATCTTCTAATATCAAACTTTTAAAATTTAAAGTGAATTCATGGTTTATCAAAATTCTAGATGAAATTTAAATTTGAATTAAACTTTCAAATATCATATTGATAAGCTACCGCAAGTGCACAATTCTATCAAGTAGTAAAAATATCGATTCATAAGGAGTTTAAGTAATTATCAATCTAATTTTTAGTTTTGATTAGCTGAAAAATAATAATTTGGTTAAAAGCAATGATTTTTTTTTTATTATTAAAATTCATATATTAAAAAGCGTCATGGGATCGAGGTTTTCATGATAATGTCAAATCCTAGACATTCCCTATCTATTTCTATATTCTATAATGAATTCATTTCGAAGGACAAGTGTTCTTTGGTATTTCAAGTTTCATCTTAGAATACATGAATGTATATCAACAATAATCAAACCTATTTTCATGGTTGATTACCATTGAGAGCCCTTGAGTGCAACCTTATTGTTCCAAGACTCACAAAAATATTCTCATGTTTTGTTTATCTTGTCTAATCTCATTTGATTCAATATCAAACTTCACATCTCGGTTCTTCGTTTGATATTTGAGATATGATTAAAAAACAATATGAAACTTCACTTCTCGGTTCTTCGTTTGATATTTATTATAAAATTTAACAGTGATGAGATTTGATTAGAAAATGGATTCTTATAAAATAGATTTTAGACTTAGGTTGATTATGATTCAATCCTTGGATTATTCCAACAATCTTAAGACTAGAAAAGTTTACTCACTCATGATCATAGTAGACAAGAGATTAAAATATAAAGACATGAAAGTAAAAGACATAAAAATAAATAACTGAAAATGTAAAGAACAGAAAAGTAAACTAAAGAAAAGGAATGTAAAAAACTAAAAGTAAAGAACAAAAACTTAAGCAAAATGTAAGAACTTTGATTTTCACTTTATACCAAGATTACAAGTGTCTAAAATGCATTTGGCTGTGAGGCATATTTATAGTCTAAAACCTCGGAGAATACATTAAAAACGAGTTACTAGTCAATAACTAAAGAATTCTAAGAGTTTGAAACAACTATTTCTAACTGCATAGAACACACATTCGTGCTCTGAGGGCACACAATTGTGTTTGCCTTCAAAAACTGTTGAAATTTTGCTGGCTGACAGGGATGCACGATCGTGCCGCTGCTTTATGGCTTTTTCGTTGATTTTGTTCTCATTTTTGGCTCTTTATCCTTGCTCTTTATCCATGTACATTGTTCTTCATATTATTTATTTGAAAACAAAATCTAATGCTTTGTAGTAAAATAAATCTAAAATAAAATTAAAACAACTTAAATTTTATTGAATTTCAATGCTAAAAACATCATAAACTACAACTTATCATAATTTTCTTTAAATATATTGCATTTTTGTTATTATGCTACTAACTTAGTTGCCTACACATACTCAAACAAACACACACACACACGAGAAGGGGGAATGTGTTGACCCAGGTTTGAACCTGGGATTTCACATGAAACATCCTTACAGCCAAACCACTCGAGCTATATGAGTCGAACTATATATAACTCAAGTCTATATTTCCTTAGGAAGTCAGCTCGTGAACGAAACAAGTTTAACTATATATAGCTTAAGTTCAGCTCATTTAGTTAATGAACTTAATTTTAAGCTCAATGAGCTGAATTTGGTCCACTAATGAAACATCCTTACATCCAAACGAGTCGAACTATATATAGCTCATGTTCAGCTCATTTAGTTAACAAACTTAATTTTCAGCACAAATTCAAATCATTTGGTTCGCGAACCAAGTTCAACAAATCAATTGTCGAATCAAGTCTCGAACTTTGTTTGAGTTTGCTCGGTTCATTGCCAGCTCTACTAATGGTTAATGCACATTTATCATGTAGTCTAATAGTTATTTAGGGTTAATAATCATGTTTAGGTTTTACAAACTTGTGTTGAAGCAAAAATCCCTTTAAAATTGTTTTTAAATGATAAACAAACTCTTGTATTAAAATTAAGATTATAATTTTATTTTGTTATCTAATGTGTGCTCTTGAGTGAATTTTATTAAGGATAGGAAAATCCAATTCTCACACATTATTAAAGCCATGGATGTTTAAGTTCAAGCTCTCAAGAACATTATTAAGCTCAAGCTCTCAAGTACATTATAATGATAATTCATTATTTAAGCAATCACAAAGGAAAGCCATGTGCTAATACAAAGGAAAATTGTCTTTCATTCATGTGCTAATCATTTGGTAAAGATAAGGATGATGATAAAGCCCTAAAGTTGAATCTTGATGAGCAAGCAAGCAAGAAAGCATAAAAACAACAAGACTTGGTGACCAAGTATGCAAATATAATTATAAATGGTGTCTTGGAGACAAAGCATTGCAAGGACAATG
>Ga0315914_1009704_pt1 | contig 12258 bp, 3 predicted proteins | sample MpolenodulesMG_FD_203920 | JGI IMG/M metagenome (GOLD analysis project Ga0315914, IMG submission 203920) | Medicago polymorpha root nodule microbial communities from Los Angeles, California, United States - elongated nodules | ecosystem: Host-associated > Plants > Roots > Nodule | place: USA... | reverse complement strand
TCTTAACGAGCCTTATTATCTCTCCTTAAAACACCCTTCTGATTTTTGGGTGCCTATCAGTTTTGAGGTCGGACCGATGACAGTTATATTGCTTCAAACATTACCTATTGAATCAGTGGTTGTGATATGATGGGTTTCAGGAACAATCGAAGAATGAATCAATTACGGCTTCCATGGGTTGCATTTTTTATGATCTGCACTATTTTTACTTCTAGGAGTTGATTGCTACACAATCAGGCATATATCAATGTGTTACAATAGATTCATGATGAGGAATGTAATCTAAAACCCACAAGTATGAAGACTCTATCTGCCACTAAATAATGTTGGCCGAGGCGCGCTATAATTGTGCGCATAAGGCGTTGAGCTTATGTGCCAGGAATGTTCGGTGCTTCTTGCTGGTTGAAGTGTTAGTCTTGTAGTAAGTTTACACTTCTGGAGTCTTAGGTATGCATACCTCTATGTCTGAGGCAAGGCAGCATGCCTTTAGTGATTGACAACTTGTAAGACCCGTTTCACAAAACAAAACTCGGCAAAGAAACCTGATCACTGTGATGCTAGCTAGAAAAAGTCTAGATGGTCTTTTGGATTAGAATTCATAAATTGCACTTTTTTTTTTGTTTTCTTATTTCTAGTATTTTTTTTGGCTTGGATTATTTTTATTAGTATTGGTAGAGTCGTTGACTGTAGATACTATTATTGCAGAGGTTATAACATCAGCAGAATTTCACCCTACACATTGTAATACATTGGCATATAGCAGCTCAAAGGGCTCAATTCGTCTTGTTGACTTGCGGCAGTCAGCTTTATGCGATTCTCATGCCAAATTGTAAGATCATCCTTTGCTGATGTTTTCACTAATGTCTACTCTTATTTATGTTCCCTATGCAAAAGATTTGATTCACTCCTATAAAATGAGCAACTATTTTTAGAGAGTAAAGTAAGTAGTATTAATTGATTTATAATAAGTACTAACTATTAGCCCTTCATAGTAAGTATAACTATTAGCCCTTTATCTGAGTGCTGGTGGCATGCTTTACACATGCAAGTCACTTTACCAACTACATACTAAAGAAGTCAAATGCCTATGTACAAAAAATACATTTTCAATGCGGTGACATGCATTTATGTAACTTCTTATCTATGTAGTACCGACACTTCAAATTGAAGGCGTGTCCAGTGTCCGACAATGACACGACACCGCCAAATGTGGTTACATTCAATTATTACATTTATCACATTATGTCTGTGTCGGTGTCATGTCTGTGTCAGTGCTTGATAGCTTCTTATGCCTGGTAGACTCACAGACAATTGACCTTCTGTGCAGATTTGAGGAACAGGAGGCCCCTGGGTCCAGATCCTTTTTCACTGAGATTATTGCTTCTATCTCAGATATAAAATTTGCAAAGGATGGAAGATATATACTTAGTCGCGATTACATGACTCTGAAGGTTTGAAAGCTTTACTGTCCCAAAATCCATGCTTCTATTGTAAAAAAATTCATTCCGAGTATTTTGGATGCTGAGATACTTACAATTTAATGAATTGGATTAAATTCAATGTGACATGGGCATCTCATCTCAACAAATAGATAAAGGAGATCCCAAGTACCATTGGATTTTATTGAAAATTTGGTATGTGATAGAATTCAGTGATGGTGGTTGTTGAGTCCAATGAGCAAACATCTCGCTATTCATTTAATATTTAATTTACAACTAAGGCCTGCTTGGATTGACCTATTTCATTTTTATCTATTGGTATAAGCACTTGTGAGACTGTTATGGAGAGCTTATAGACACAGCTTATGACATGTCCATTATCTGTTTTAGCTTATTTTCATAAGCTCTTGTTGATAGCTTACAAAAACAGCTTGTAGCTTATATTAAAACTGTTGTTAAAAAGAAAGCTTATATCAAAACAGTTAAAATTTATTTTATCTATTGTCATAGAAGTAGTCGATACATAAGCAAAATAATTTTAAGCGCTTAATCAAGCTGTTTATTAAAACTGAACATGCTTGTTCCTTGGACTTTAAGTTGTTGGTCCGGCAAAGTATGCTTTGCCATTTATTTTCATGCTATGTTCGGTTACCTTCTTGTTATGCTCTAAATATCTCGTTACAGCTCATCTTACTTCTTTCCTTGTTTGACAGTTATGGGACATAAATATGGATTCTGGCCCAGTTGCAACTTACCGTGTTCACGAGCATTTAAGGCCAAGGGTTAGGTTCCTATGGTTTGATTAGTGACAAGTCATGAATTTCTGCTGCTTTAACGAGTTATAGTAACTGTTTTCTATTTGGATTGTAAATGTGCAGCTATGTGATTTATACGAAAACGATTCAATTTTTGATAAGTTTGAATGTTGTCTCAGTGGTGATGGATCGCGTGTTTCAACCGGTTCTTACAGGTCTGGTTCAACTTCACCTGTTTGTGATTTTGTTATCTTTGAGCCTGCATCTTACTGTTTTGTTTCATTTGATGCCAGCAATCTATTCCGTGTGTTTGGTTGTGCCCCTGGAAGTACTGAGGCTACAACTTTGGAAGCCAGTAAAAATCCAATGAGGTAATTATATATTGCAAACTCCAACATAAATTGTGGTTTAATAGGCACCGTGGCATTTATATTAACTTTTTCATTTCCGCAGACGACAAGTTCCAACGCCTTCAAGGCCTTCTAGATCGATCGGGAACAGCATCACAAGAGTTGTAAGACGCGGTTAGTCCCCCCCATCTAACTACCTTGTCAGACTCTTGAGTATTCATAATGTGTTGTTAGAACCTGTTTGGATTTGTTTATTTGATCTTATCTACTTGCATAAGCACTTATGAGACTGTTTGGAAATGTATGTAGAAACAACTTATGACATTCCCACAAGTTGTTTTCAGCTTATTTCCAGAAGCTCTCCAGGATAGTTTAGGAAAACAGCTAACAACTTATATGAAGAAACAAGACTTGATCTTATCTTTTGTTATTGAAATTGTTTATACATAAACACTTACATGATAAATGTTATGCTATATACACTTGGTTAAGTTGTTTATCCAATCAGGGAGTATAATAACAAATACTTCAAATGTTTTGCTAATCTTGAACAGGAGCTGAGAACACCGGTGTCGACGCAAATGGAAATTCTTTTGATTTCACAACAAAGTTACTACACTTAGCATGGCACCCAAGTGAAAACTCAATTGCTTGTGCTGCTGCAAATAGCTTATACATGTACTATGCATGAAGAAAGATGTTGAAAGACACACATTTGCTTGGTTAACCTGTTTTTGTGGTTGCTATGAAGAAGTCTTCTTTAGCCTTCTTACCAACCATTGAGTTGGAGGCTACATTAACTCACACACTACAAAGTGCCCTTCAAAATATTTAGCAGGAGCTCATAGAAAAAACGATCCAGAAGTGGCATATTTTTTTTCTTTACAAATTTCATCCTTCTTCTGACCCTAATATTCTTTCCCCTCCTTTTTGTGTATCTTTTTGTGAAAAGAAGGTGCAGTCAATGGTTCATGCTGTGTTTGGCTTGCAAATGAAGAAGAAAAATGTGATTGTAGCTCTCCTACAACAGATAAAGATAAAAGATAAAAAATGTAGTTTATTTTCTTTCTGCCTTAGATAAGATAGATATGTCTTGTGGGATGGAGCAGTGGAAACAATGCAGTGCATCATTTTTTCATTGATTATTTTTGTGTTGGGAATTTTATTTTGACAATGTTTCAATGTCTAGTGGTTTTGTTAAACAGATCAATTTTATGTATAATGTTAAAAGGAAGTAATAATTTTATGTATAATGTTAAAAGGAAGTAAATGTTAAAAGATTATGAAATAATGCTGTTCACTGCATCAATGTTTTATAGTTTCAATTGAAGTTTTAGACTCTTAGGGCCCGTTTGATGCACATGATATTATAGAGATATGATAGGATTAGGAAGTGGATAAAGATAGGATATGATAGTGGCATGATAGACACTTATCCTCTCATGTGTTTGGTGCACACATGATAAGAAATATGATAATATTATTTTATCTTATCATGTGTTTGATGAGCACTTATTATCAACATGATAATGAATATATTCTAAGCCCCAAATCTTTCGTTTATTCAATCGTGTCGAAAACAGACCAGAACTTGAATTACAAAACAAATCTATTTATTTTTGAATCTTTGCCCATCTTGAGTCATTCCAACGATCATAGAAATAAATCTGATCATTTTACTTCCGGTTCAATGAATTCCGTTCACGTACAATTGAAATTAATAACCTAGCACATGGAGAGAAAGGACACAGAGATAAGAGAAAACGTAGAAAGAAGAAAAGTAAAAAAAAATTATGCAAAATAATAAGTTATTTTTTATGCGATTGAAATCAACTCCATTCACGGGCTTCTTCTGAAATCAATTCCATTCACCAAATTGAAATCGATTGGAAAAATAATTGAAATTGTTGGAATTGATTGGGAACAAAATTGAAATCTATTGGCATGGAATAGAAAACGAAGAATGAAAAAAGAAGAAAAATAAGGAACGTGGAAACAGGGAATCGAAGGAGGTTTTCGGGGAACAAAAAACACGCACTTGATAGCTTTACGCTATCAGGTTGCTAATCCACCAAAAGTTAAGGATAAAAATAACAAAGAGTGAATAAGATATGATTAGAAATAGGTTTAAGTTATCCTTTCCTATTGCTGCACCAAACAACATATTAAAGTAAGATAGGATAATTGTGTCATATCCTCTCTTCTTATCATGTGCACCAAATGGGCCCTTATTATGTTTGAAAACATTCATGTTAAACCGGGAGTGGTAGTAGTCCTCACATTGTACATGCTTCAATTAAATGCTTAATATATGAGGCCGTTTTCAAGTTCTGGCCTTAACAATATATATGCGATTGCAACATGGTTCAAATAGTGAGGACAATCTTGGAATCTAATCATTCTCAGTAGATTTTATGTCGAATCTAATATTTCTCAGTAGATTTTGTTGTTTTCAGAATTAGAAAAAAGAACCTTAAATAGAAAAGTTCACCATTGAAGATATTATCGGGTTGAGTCACGACTAGGTCGCCTTCTTTAAGATATTTTGTGGTACTGTCTGAATTTATGCACGGTAGGCTATCATTTGCGTTGTCTCCAAGATAAAATGATTATGTACTGCAGCATAAGTAATCGTTCGAGAAATAATACCCTCAATATGGTATAAAATCACTCTTATTTGGCACAAAGACCACTTGAAACCGAAGGGACATAAAGAGTAGAAGAAGAGAAGAAAGATTCATCAACTCAAGTCGAAAAGGGAGAAAGAAGAAAAATATTGGAAAAGTACAACAAATATAGTTTGCAAAGAAATGTTTCATTACATCTGACATATTAACTCAGTTGGAAGAGACATTATAAAATATATATATATATATATATATATATATATATATAGGGACTGAGGTTCAAACTCTAAACATCCCACTTATTCAACTAACAAAAGTTAGAAAATAAATACGTCTAAGATGGTAAAAATATGTTGGCCATTTGACATTTTTGTTGTTAAACTCTTTTGAAAAACAAAATTCAAATAGGATCTCACGTGTAATGTATGTCTCAAATAAACTTTAGGGTTAAATATGTTTTTTGTCCCTATAAATATACTAACTTTTCGTTTTAGTCCCTCTAAAATTTTCTTTCAACTTTTAGTCCTCCAAAATTTTTCCATCTTCACTTTTGGTCCCTCTTTTAAAGTAAATTCATATGAAGAATTCATATTTTTGAATAAAATTTTGCAGAAAAATTCATAATATTATAAGAATCTCTCCCAAAAAAATTTAGAATTTTTTAACAAAACATGAATTTTTATATTTTTTATGGTTAAAAATTCATATTAAATTTATGTTTTGTTAAAAAATTCTAATTTTTTTTGGGAAATATTTTTACAATATTCTATACATTTCTGCACAATTTCATTAAAAAAAAAACTAAAATTAACTTAAAAATAGGGACTAAAAGTAGTGATTAAAAATTTTATAGGACTAAAAGTTGAAAAAAAAATTTAGAGGGACTAAAACGAAAAATTGATATATTTATAGAGATAAAAACATATTTAACCCTAAACTTTAATATTGCTGAAATGCTTTTACCCTATTGGTTTGGTGATAATGGTCGACAAAGTGGTGTGTTAAAGTATGTTCCTATAATCCTTTCAAAAATAGAGCATGTTCCTCTAATAATGGAAAATGATTGCCTTTATTAGCATGAACGAAATTGTGAGATTTAAGATAAATGATAGTTCCCTCAACAAAAAAAGATAAATAATAGTGGTCACCAATATTCGAGGAGAGGTACCATATTTTAGTCCTTTAGTAATAAAAATCAGGACAATTTATAGGGTATGTTTGTTTCAAGTTATATTTGTTGATTTCTGGGAACAAAATGATAGAAATGTATATGCCTATGTTTGTTACAAGTTTACTAAATTTTATTCCCGGGTATAACATGTTCTTGGGAATAGAAAAAAATTTCCAAAGAAAATGATGGGAATAAAGTTCCCATGGAGATGAGAATAAATTCATATGTAGTTACCAATTATAATCCCTATTTTTATGGTTCCTAGGAATATTATAAAGTTAAACAAACATATTTTTTCTAAATACTTTGGAATAAAATTTTCATCTTTATATTCCAAGAAAAGTTATTTCTAGAAATAAATTTGGTAAACTTGAAACAAACACACCCATAGTGTTTTGGAACATCAATGGATTTTCCTCAAACACACTCTAGCCAGGTCTACCATTTTCGGCTTCATTAAATCCACATTAAACTTACATAAGAACGCGAGAATATATCGTCAAACACCAATCCAAACACTACATTGCATTGGTGTCTAGTTGAACCACCATAAGAAAATTGACAATTCCGTCATTAACAATAATAAAAAAATTGATAACCCGACACTTCACAACGATTTTAAAATGAAACAATTTGAACCCTACAAATGAAAATGTCCTAAATAATAATTTCTTCAATAAACCATTCATCCTTCTTCTTTAAAATTCAAACGACCATTGTCTACATAAATATATCGTCGTAGCTATGGACACATAACATCTATTTTGTTTTTACTACACCTTTGGTACAATTTTTTGATATACCGTTGATCTTTTTTAGAGTCCTAATATTTAGCTGAATAACTATTGTCATTGGATGACCCTAATCCGCTTAAAATTGAAAATTATGTGAAAGCTAGAAGAAAAAGAAATAAAATGCATACTTTATATAAGATTTTTTAGAGTATTGTTATTTGAACAACCATTTGACACAATTTTGGTGATAACTTCATTTTTCTTTCTTTTTATTGGTAAAAAACAATAGAAAGAAAAAAAAAAGGAAGAAAAAGAATAAGAACATAATGTACATATGGGAGAAAGTTGTTAAAAAATTGTCGCAAAGTGATTGTACAAATATCATTTACCTTTTACTTTTCATAATTATTGTTGAAGACTTAATTGTCATTTTTTACATTGATTCACATACGAATTATTAAGCCCATGTTTGATGTTCATGCCATAAATGATGATTAATGTGTAATTAATTTGGATGTAATTGATTACTCTTAAATATAGTTGATTGTGTCTTTAAAATTGATTTTAACGGAGTTTGGTTCCACGTTGATCTATTAAAAACACACTTTCTCATGAGTTTAGCTCAGTTGGTAACGACAATGCATAATATATGCAAGGTCCGGGGTATCCCAACTAAAAAAAACACTTCCACATCCTTGTCTACCTTGAAAATAAGAAACTGCAGTACATCTTTAAAGAAAACGCACGTCTACAATTTTCTCATCGCAAAAACAAACACGTTAAAAATGAAAAAAGAGAGCATATTATCCACTAATAATTTTGTGAATAGAACGAGGTTTATTTTTACTCCCTTGGATCTTATTTATAAAAAATATTTGATTTTTTAAACCTATTATTTAATTAACGTATCCGGTCTATAATATTTACAAGATACCTCAAATTTTCAATGAATTTGAAAAATCACTTGTTTTTTTTAAATAAATTGGGGAGCGTACACCATCCGCTCATTGTTATAAGCAAAACTTTACATTTTAGATTCATTTAATTAATAATGTATACGGTCTTTATTATAGACTATATACATCATTTAATGAATGAATCTAAAATGTTATTTTTTTGTTTATAATAGTGACTGGAGGGTGTATAAGTGTATTATTATATTAGAAATGGATATAAGCGACGGAGAATGCTAATGAGTGCCCTTAAGACATTGATTAAAGTGCTAAAATTAATAAGTTTGCATCAAAAAATGATGTAATTATTAATAGAACAAAAGTAAAATATTATATTTTCAAGACAAATTTTTTATTAATAGATTGCTTAACCACTGTCTGCCTTTAGGGCACGCGTTAACAAACACATAAACGATTAAACTTGCATACATAGTAGGATTCTAGAGGTAAAGCTATAGGATAGTGTTAATGAAACAGCGGCGTGTTTGACGGGGAGAAGACATAGATAAGACACTAGCCTCACGCTGCTACTCTCACTTCAAACACACGTTGCACGCACACGCACCCTTCCTTCCTACATCAGATCAGATCATAACCGTATCTTGTGTTTGTTGACTTTCTTGCTGTCTTGTTTTTCACTCTACATTTACACTGTCTGTACAATTTTTACCTTAGCCTTCATTATCATTCAATAGGGGCCAGGTGATCCATCACTTCACTCTCTTTTCCTTTAAAACCCAGCTGAGGTGACAAAGATAACAATCCTAAACAAATTCACAAATTAAACTCTCAGATTTTATCTTTTTATACTCAATCAAACATGTAACTGATTTTTTCTAAACATGTTGTTTGTAAAATGATATTTGTGCGATCATAGTTGAACAAGACTAGTATTATAATGTTATCCTTTTAACAAGTTCTCGTGTTGCATCTCTTTTAATCTCACTTAATGAAAAAATGACCGGTGGTTGTTGTTGTTAAAGACTATGTTGCATGGGTTTGATAGTTCAACTTGTTTAACTTAACGATCAAGAAGTTGAAGGTTATTGATTCAATTTCGGACGAATGAGTAAATATTACTCCATCCGTCCTAAATTATATGATGATTTGACCATTTTACACGTGTTAAGAAACATTATTAATTTGGTATGAGAAAGAGATATTTGAGTTGTTTTACAAAATTATCATTAATAAATGGTATGAGAAAAATGAATTAAAGAATTGAAATAAGATAGAGTAATAATAGTTAAGGATACAATATGAAAAATAATATTAATGCTTCATTGGTATTGTAAAGTAACATAATTTATGACCATTTTTTATCTTTCAAAGCAACATATAATTTAGGAGGGAGGGAAGTAATATAACAACTAATTATTAAAACTTGCCATTATAAAAAATAATTTGTTGTTGTAATGATTCTTTTTCAACATTCCTAGATTAAAATTTAGATGAATCTCATCAAATTAAAATATTAATATACTTTTAATATACTTTTTTTATTAATTAAAATTCAGATGAATATGTTGCATAAAAAATAATGAGTAAATAGTAATATAATACACATGTTTTAATATAATTGTTTTATGTTTTTGAATGAGTCAAAATGAAATATTTTAAACCAACCAAACAATCTCCTTAGCACAAGACATGTCGCAAAGATGCCAAAAATAAGTTACAATGTGAGAATATGAAACAAAGAACAAAATTAGTCAATACCCAAACAATCAAAAGGGCACTGCCACCATCTATGAATACAATCAGATATCTTAACAACTTTTGCCTTCAACCACCACTACAAAAGCCTCTTTACTTTGTCGAGAAGATGAGGGACTGAATTTTCCTTATGATTAAAAACTATGTCATCCATTTCATTTAAAATAACTCAAACACAAATGAACCAAAATAAGCGCATAAAAGAGCATTGCACTTTCGAACCACATGTCAAGTAAGCAAACTGAATAATATGATATGTGATCCATACGGGGCCAACAAAAGAAAACCACACCCAATCACGAAGCATATACCACAAAGAACCAAAAATAGGACAATGTAAAAACAAGTGATTTGTTGTTTCCAGCTCCCCACACCCACTCACACAAAATTGAGCGTCATGAAAGATCACACCGTACCGAAACAAGTTATCTCTAATAGATAACCTATTGCGCAAAAGACGTCAAGTAAAAAATGCAACCTTCATAGAAGCATATTTATGTTAAATCAAATGAATCTCATAAAATTATCTAACATAAATTTGATGAAATCCATATGAAATTTTAATAAATAAAAGATGTTGGATCGGAAAGTCTCTGATACAAAAAATAATTGGGCAATGCATGCAGGAATTTTGTATATGGGAATATAAATACGTTTTTATTTTGTTAAAAAAATATCGCTCTTATTGTTTTAAACATAAATATTCTCTACAAATGTACATCGTCTTTAACTAGTAAATACTCTTTCAATGCATGTGATTTTCTTTTTAATAAGTCAGTTTTAAAAAAATCTCAATATCCCCTATGGAAAAAAGAACCCAAAACATTCTATTTTTGGCATCTTGAGTCACCGTTGTATAAAAAGTGTTGCCTAAACAAATATAATTTAATAATTAACACTCTTTAAGTTTACTCTTTTTTTATTTTTTTTAATTGTACGTGTACATCCAAATATTTTTATTTAAACTTGTGTTTAAATAAGTATTATTCAATATGTAGCATCCATTTTAAAAATGGTAGAATGTACTTCAAATTCATCAGATAATGATGTACCTCTTCAATTTGTAACCCACGTTCAATTTGGTCTTGAAATTTTCAAAAAAAGTACACAATAATTGTTGAATTCTTCGTCAATCAGGTTCACTCCTAATGTTTTTTTTTTTTTTGAGGGAAGGTTCACTCCTAATGTTAGCTTCAATCTTTTTACTACATGATAACGTGCGACAATAAATAATATGAGAGTCCATATAGATTTCAAATCACCTTCCCGTAATAGGGACCAATTTGTAGTAACTTTCCCTTCATTCACAAGACTAACATTACCCTCCTTCTATTGACTATGAAGCTTCATCTCACAACCTCGTGCAAACACATGGATTAGAGGGTTTTCAAACCATGATTCAAAATCCTTTAAATGGCAAATGAGTCAGTTTTGCTATCTTAAAGAAATACTTAAATTTTCAATACATTAAATACACAATTTTTTTATAAAACTTACCACTTAGAGTTTTATGGATTTTTCTAAAAATATTCACAATTTCAAAGACCGGTTAAAAATCTCTACAAATTCAAGAACTAATTTAGTTATACTTTAACAATAATTAATTTTGAGTGAATCAATTATTTATAATTGATTTTGACAGAAAGTGAGTTACATATAAAATGATTTGTGTTTTGATTACATTCATATAAAAGTATGTTGAATTATAAATTTTTGTGTTAGAATCAATTTTAGAATTAAAAGCTAATATAGTAGCTTCAAATGGAATTGTTTTTAGTACCAAATATTGATTTCTCAAAAAAATATTAAACATAGTTAAAAAAAATATTTTTGACATTTGAAAAACACTTGGTCTATGTTTGGTTGCACTTTTAAAGGGACCAAAATTAATTCTCAAGATGTAGAATTGATTCTGGCAGACTTAGTGTCTGTTTGGATAGGCAACTGCAAATCATGTTTTGCTTGAAATCACGGTAAAAAACCACTTTAACGCAGAATCTCTAGTTTTCAGCTTCTTAAAATCACGTCAAATTTACATCAATCAATGTGCAAATATGTTTTTACTTCACAAACACCACTCCAGTCAGACACTCAGAGCATGTTTGCTTCTTCATTTTGCAATCCACATTTTAAGGAAAACCAGGACAATTTACCACGTTGACACAAAAGTTTAAAATGCTAGTTTATTATAATCACGGTAATTTTGCTTTGGAAATTCCGCTAGACGCACGTTTGTGGTTGTAAACTCTAAACCAAATAAACACTCAGTTGTTGTTAAGTGGATTCGATTCGGTGTTTAGAATTGGTTCAACTTAAAACTAATTGATTTTCTAACATAAGATTATATAATTCAACTCATTTTAACATTAATGTATTCATACACAACATGGAATGTAAAAGATGTTCACACATATGAAGAAAATTGTGCAGCACGTCACATATGTCCCGGAGAAGAATGAGTCAAACAAAAGGAAGTGAACACAAGTAGGAAATGAGAGAGTTAACATTACAAA
>Ga0315914_1009702_pt1 | contig 12260 bp, 6 predicted proteins | sample MpolenodulesMG_FD_203920 | JGI IMG/M metagenome (GOLD analysis project Ga0315914, IMG submission 203920) | Medicago polymorpha root nodule microbial communities from Los Angeles, California, United States - elongated nodules | ecosystem: Host-associated > Plants > Roots > Nodule | place: USA... | reverse complement strand
TGCTTGGATGTGAAGGTGTCCGATCAATTTCGATCAACCTGCCATTTTTGGAGCAGTGCAAGCTGGATTTTTATGGTCTTGGGAACTGTTCGCTTTCACTGACCTCCCCTAAAATTGAATCTCTTGAAGTACAAGGCTGTAGTTGGATTAGGGTCCCTGAAACCAAGCATTTGAAGAATCTTTCAATTTCCAACAGTGCAGGTAGTCGAATGTTTGAAGTGATTCTTGTACTTTCATATTTCTTATTGACCTTTGTTTTTTTATTGCTCTCCTGGAATTTACTAAAAAGTGATTGCCTTTGTAAGCTCAATTTTCTTTCTTTGCTTGTTAATTGCTTGCAGGGAGAGTATACATGATTGATTTTGGAAACCTTGCATCCCTGGAGTTTCTGTCAATGAGGGGGATACAGTGGTGTTGGGATGCAATCTGTAAAATGCTGAAATTGGCAAGTGATGTGAAACATCTTTATATGAAGGTTGAATTCACTGGGGACTATGATGCTCTTCAACCCTTTCCGGAGATTGATTTTGTTGATTTCTTCAACAGCCATCCCAAGCTGCGCAAATTTGATATCCATGGAGCCATGTTTGCAGCACTTTGCCAGAAGAACAGTCTAAAACATGTAAGCTTATGTTTTGAAACTTAAATTCTTGCATTTCGATATATTTTATAACCATGATTTCAAGGAAGCTACACACTATAGCTTTTGGAAGGACCTGCGTGGAAGAGAACAAACAGGCTTCAAATTCATATTAACTTTGATCGTATAAATCTGCTTGAGCCTGTTCTTTAAGTAACATTATCTAAACAAGATATCCATTTATTTTACAGGTTGATTCTGAATTTGTGATTCCATGTTTGGAGGAGGTCTTCATTACTGTGAGATCACCATTAAATGCTGAACAGAAAATGAGCACTCTTGAATCGTTGGTAAAGTATGGGAAAAATCTAAGGACCATGGTTATCAAGATTCTTCAGATGAAGGGTTCACATAACAGTGCTGATGATTTTTTTGATGAGATTTGCCGGTTCAGATACATGCACCGTGGGATAATTCGAATAGAATAAAGCTTGATGCAATTTTTAACACAGGGCATTTCGTACTGATTTCCAGTTACAGCTGGACTTCTGAATTGATAATGAGTCCACTTTTGTGGAGCTAATGTATTGTTTTGTACGTCATTTAAAATTTGATAATCTTCTTTTTTTATCTAATTCAGAGAATGAAGGGTTTACTTCCTCTCCCATGATTGTCAAAAGTACAGTAAAACAATGTCTTGGAAATTTATGCTACATGGATTCCATGCCTACAATCAAGCTTATTCAGGAGGGAGACCAAAAGAATCAAAGGGGATGGTCTTACGCCCTAGTTTCTCTGTCTTGTTTTCTCATTTGTAACAATAAAAAAATTGTGTTTTAATTTGAATTTGATTCAATTTACTTTTGATCCCTTAACTTCTCTTTGAATTTCAAGTTGGTCTCCTAATTTTAAGAAGTTTCATTTTGGTTTTTTAACTTTACTCAGCTAACTCATGTTGGTCCTTTCCGTCAAATATATAAACGATGTTGGTGAAAGATAACGTGATATCTCATAGGATCTTTACTATAAACTAGCATTTGAAATGCATCATAAAAAACATCTTCAATCCTAAAAACAATAATCATTGAGGTCGTGCTTCTTTGTCCTCCTAGCCTGGAATTTCAAGGTATCAAGGTTCAACTTGGATTAGTTTTGCTTGTCTGAGTAAGTGCTCAAAAGATTAAATATTTTCATTTGTTTTAGTAGTTAAAAAATGAGGAATGATATTTGGACAACCAATTTTGAACAACTTTAATGATAAATTTTGCAACATATCATTTGTTGAAGGCATGAAGCCTTAAGGTGCTTACTTGCAATGGAGACTCCACATCCAAATCATGTACAAAATGTTAAAAGGACCAAATTACTTTAAAATTAAGAATATTGTACAAAATGTTAAAAGGACCAAATTACTTTAAAATTAAGAATATTGTACAAAATGTTAAAAGGACCAAAGTACTTTAAAATTAAGGGATCAATTTAAACTTAAATAACAAACAAGTTACGGGAATAAAAATATATTTTAAATTTAAAGCTTGTTTGTTTCATTTTTAAAAATCGAATCTTAAAACTTGAGAGGGGTACGCTCCAAAATCTCAAGTCTAACACCACCAAACATAATCACTTTTATCTTAAAAAAAATCTAATAGTTTATTTAAATGAGAAATGGTTTTTAGTAGTTTAACTAGAAAATCATTTTTTATACTTTAAAAAAAAGTGATTTTCATTCTAGTAAACAAAACACATCCGAAATCACATTTAACATACAAGCCTTAGATCTAATAGACAATCAATGATGCAAAACGCCAAATCTAAGAGGGAAGGAGACAGGGCTTGATAGTTGATACACAATGTCTTTCTTGATGATTAAAAAGATAGTTTACCTTGACAATTTAGATAATTATATTTTACTTATAGTAATGACCTTTTTCTGTTTTATTATTGAAAATTTTGATGATAAGAAAAGTTGGAAACTTGCAAATGCAAGTGTATATTTTTTTTGGCTACTAGAGAATAAGTAAAGGTTTATAAAATGTTAAGTCATAAAATTCCATCTTTAAAATATAACAAAAACTAGTACTAGTAGCATCTAAATAAGCTTCTTCTTCTGGAAGTATCTTTTCAAATGCCATAACTGCAAAACTGAAACTGCAATGCAAATACCCAAAGACATAAAACTAAACCATGCCACTCTTGCATTTGTTGATTCACTCACTGTCCTCATCCCTGCTTCCCTGATTAATATACCAAAAAAATAATTAATATATTACATAAATGTTGCACAATATTTTAGGAGAATTAGTCACTTTAGTCCCTAAATGAGAAATGAGTAGTCACTTTAGTCCCTAAATGCAGAGAAATTGCAAAACAGTCCCTGAATGTAAACTATGTTGGTCAATTTCAGGGACTAAAGTGACTAACGAAGTCTACATTCAGGGACTAAATTGACTAACGGAGTCTGCATTCAGGGACTAAATTGACTAACAGAATCTACATTCAGGGACTATTTTTGCAATTTATTTGCATTCAAGGACCAAAGTGACGACTCCTTTCATATTCAGGGACTAAAGTGACTAATCTCTCCAATATTTTATTGAGTAAAAGAGGTACTAGTTTACTAACATATTAAAATTACCTGTCCTTGAGACGTATCAAATTCTCATGGATAGCCTCCACTGATCCTTCTAGCTTTCTCAACTCAAGCTCTACTCCCTTAACATCAATCACGTTTAGCAGATGTGTTATTTCAACATCAAAACACTGATATAGCATGTAATAATGTATATTTTTATTTGTCTTTCATTAATTTTTATCTTGAACAACTTACACGCGTTTTAAAAATACACATAAAAACCGACGTTATATTTGACATCAAAATTATGTGTCATTGAAATGTTTACCTCAATCTTTTCTTTTCTAGCAACTGAATCCCAATCCTTGGCGGCAACTCCAATTTTCCAATCAAGGTTCATACTGACATCTCCACCTCCATGATTCTGAGCAACCCAGAAGCATGCAATGTAGTTCCCACTCTCTGAAGTTGTAAAGGCAAAATTACCAACTGTAACATTCTCATTATGATGAATATTGTTTCCATATGGTGATGTCACCTAAAGAAAAAACAAGGAAAAAATTGACCCATTTAACGATTCAATGTCTCAAGGTTTTCAATCACAGTGCAGTTAAAATAAGGACAAAACCTAGATACAGTTCTTCTATGTTGTTTTTACTATTCTCCAATTACAATTCAATAGACTGTGTGTCGATGTAAATTATAACCGACGATTTTATTTCCCGCGACATGTTATAATTGAGGAAGAACACACACAACACCTCATTTTTATTCTCAAAATAATCATGTAAATGTGTGTTTGGATTTTTGGTGGAATTGACAAAATCACGTCGAGCCACTATGATATCGGCCAAAGCTACAATTTTGTGATGTTTGGTATCACCGTGATTATGACAAACCCACTGTGATACCAAACATGCATAACTACAACATGGTATCACTATGATTTTGTTAAATCTACCGCTCCTCCAAACATACACTAACAATACAAATATGATTCATGTGTGAGACTAATCCACAATGTAAAATCATCATCAATCCCACAATTGTGTTAACGGTGATTTTACAAAAGCGATTTTGTAAAAGTTACAAAGTCTAGCTTTTGCAAAACCACTTTGACTCGTCGCAATTCTGATGACCCTACCGTGATATGCACCAACATAATCAATTCCACCTAAACCCTATTCTACCATCAGAACATCATAGGTCACAAATTCCCAAAACACATAATGAAATTAAAATCAGCCCTTGTCTAGAATTATCAATCGGTCACTCCTTTAATGTATCATAAGGAGAAACCCATGAAAGAAAATGGAAAAGGGTGATAGAATAGAATGAAAGAGAAAAAATGTACCTTGACAGACAAGGTGGGTTGGTTTGATCGATCAATCGGTAGGGCAATATAATCAGCCAAAACAACAACGTTATTCTGAATTTCTTCAGAAACACATTTGGTTCCTGAAGCAGGTAACGAGATCCATATAGCATGACATGTTGAGAACAAGTACAAAAACAATGCTGCCAAAACTACGTTCTTCTCCATAACACCTTCACCTTCACCTTTCTTTCTCTCTATTTTTTTGATAAAATTCTCTCTCTAAATTATTATGTACACAAAATGCACAATGTGTAATCTTATAATTAATGTTTATTTGGTACAAATAATAAATGTTTTTCTCTTGCTTTTAAGTTTAGATTTGATTTTGATTTGAATTCTTTCGATAAGACCAAGAGACCAACAACTACATCTCTATTTGCTTTCTGCTCCTAGTATATTTTTGTTAAGATTACCATTATTTTTTCTTTTCTATTTTTATTTTTTTTCTATACAAATATTGTATCTTTTTTATTTAGTGAATTTCTTTAGTCAAACAAATTTAATGCTATGCGAAGAACATGTAACTTTTTCTAAATATGCATTCAATTAAATCATATCATAATATTGCTATTTTTTTAGTTTTTAAAATATTTTCATATGTATCAACCTGGTGATATTTAATTGGTTGTATGTCTAAAGAAAATTTAAACTGTGCACGTAGATTTTCTTTTAATCGGGCATCACTTATGCGCAAATACAGAGATTAATCTTTTGAGTTGGAGCATAACACTACAATGAATAAGAAAATTATCATTTAAGAGTTTTAACACCGCTACACTCCCAAAATGAATCCAAATCCAATTTATGTCTCGTAAACAAGAAAATATATCTTACCAGTAGAAATTAAATTCTTTTGTATAGCCATATAATATTATTTATTAAACCATATGCTGATGTGAATTATTTGGCCTCTCTTTATATTTTTCTTCTAAAACATAAAAATAAAATTAATATGAATTAATCAGTAATGTGGCTAATGTAGATGTTGCTAATTAATTTAGAAAACTCTAAAAAGTGTCTTTATGATATTTAGTGAATCAGAAGAGTCAACTTTTATCAGAAAATTATATATGTTTTATTTTACAAATGTTTGACTTGTATTTCTTAAGCAATGTTTTGATGACGGTTGTTAGCATAACTCATTAAAAAAAATTGTTTGAAAAAGAGGGCTAAAAACCCACATAACTCATTAATTTTTAATATATTTAAACTGAAACACTATTTCATCGGTGGATCAGAAACCGGTGCGAAAGCCAAAAAAATATATTAAATTTCATCAATTTAGCACAAAATTATCCAAATAACAAATTGTTCAGAAAAATCTGAATACGATTGCTTAAACAATTTTTTACATGACTTTGTTTACTTTTCAATTAAATTTCAAATTACCAATCCCTTACTATAAATAAATTGCATCAAATTTATCACTCTAGCAAAAGCATAATTTGTCCATTTGAGTAAGTTCACACTCACACTTGATAGGGCAGACCCTGACACATAAACGGGCCCTATCGTAGTTTCCAAAACCATTTGTCGCTTTAGATGCGTGAAAGGCACTAATTTTACCGTAAGGTGAAAAAAGTCCACAATTCCATCCATGTTTTCATAAATTAGACAACATCACATTTTCAAACCAACGGGGTCCACTCTCCCTCCCACTATGATTAAGATTCCCCAACTATGAGTTAAGAAAATTCATCCTCCAAACCTTATCTTCATCATCATCATCATGGATGAAAATAAAAGGTGATTGATTCCCCTACCTTTCTGTGTAAATAAATAACAACAAAATGAACTTCAACGGTTCCATTAAGTCCTTTTCATAACAATATGGGGTTATCAGTTATTACTTATTCTTCATGCAACGGTTAGTTTATCAAAGTAAAAAGCATTCACCCAAAGAAAAGGTCAAAGTAAAAGTGTATTTTTATTTTTTTAACCACAAGCTTAATAAATCTACAAATCCAATAATAAGTCTAACAAAAAAATTAAAACATTGCGCAGCATTTGCAAAAGAAATCCTTCTAAGCACTCCCTTTGAGCGGTAACAAAAAAACTAAAACTAAAACTATTACTATGTTTGAGCGAGGATGTTCAAACACATTTATACATCTTCGATATCAATCTCCAGTACAATTTTAATATTCACCTTCGTAACATATTACGATTATTAATCCGACTATGATATCATGTTAAATCACATGTGAGATTTTAATACAACTTCAATAGTATTAATATTATAAAATGACAACTTATTTGAGAAAAATAGATAGTAGAGTATATTCCAATATCTATGTTACTAGGTTAGCTTACTGCCCAAAAGAATTTAATTATAATACTATAAAGAGAATCCAATATGGGTGTGCATAATTCCAACCTTTAAATTAAAGGCCTAATACAGTATCCATATCCTTTATATCATTCAACACCCACCCACTCCACTCCACTCCATTTCATTCTTCCACTCAATCAAGCTAGATCTCAATTGAGTAACCAAAAACAAAAAACAATGGAAGCTCTCCTTTCTCAATTCACCTTCCTTTCAGACCAATCTCTACAAGACAAGAACTTCGATCCATCGACAATCGAAGATCTTATGAAACTATTTGAGATAGAATCCTACAAAGCATGGGCAGCTGCAGAGCTTGAGCAAGAGAGAGAAGTGGAAGAAGCAGAAGATGCAATGCAAGAAGCCGAGGAACATCTCGACTCGGCGATGGAGAGTGCCATGGATGAATTTAGAAGGTTTGAAGAAGAACTTGAGAGGATTTCAAGAGATGAAGTGGAGAGTTTAGTTCAAACAGCTGAGAAAGCAAGAAATATGGGAAACTTGATGGAAAAAACAGCTTCTATTGCTTCTAAGAAGTATATTGAAGCTGCACTTAATTCAGCTACTGCTTCTATGAAATCAGCTTGGAAAGGAATTTCTTCTGGCAAGGTTCATCCATCTTGATACATATATACTTGCTTTGATGTATATTTATTTATGCATCGACGATCATTTATGTATTATGCATCTATTATTTATTTAAAGAAAAGTCTTCTACTAATGTTACCTAGCGAAAATTGCAAGGATCTAATTTACTAGTAAAAAATAAAAATACTTCTTCTTTAGTTGATATTTATGAATTTATTTACTTCAATTGTTGTTTACGAATTTTAAATCATTTGATATAGTATTAGGATTTTTTTATTTAAGCAATTTAATCGAACACTCCATTTATCTATGGTTGTTGGATCAAGATCACACGGTATAAATTTAAAAAATAATAATTAAAATTGGCATAGTTTGTGAACTATCTAATGGAAATGCAGAGATATCCAACCAGAGAGAATCCATTCTCAATTCTATTATTGCTTATTAGATAGATCTGAATGCATGTGATGTGTCCCTTATACTAGTTTTATTATTTTGATTATTAACAAACAATTTCCATTTGTGTGTGAAGATATGCGTTAACACATCTTGTTTTGTCCTTTCAAAAATAAAAACAAGTACAGTTTTGAATTCTTCATTAATTCCAAAATTGTATGTTATTTTTCTGAATCCAATTGTTATTGGTACCACAAAACTATCTCCATAAGATGTAGAATCTTAAGTGACACAAATCTAATGTGTTAAGAATCAATGAGAGTCTAACCTAAAAGATTAGTATATTTGACTCCTAAGATAGTGAAATTCTTGGTAGATGTCAACAACATTTACCTTCATTAATCTTTTGCTGTTATTCAAGTATGGATGATAGTCAACAATTATAAATAAACTAAATGTTGAATATATAAGAGAAATAATTTTTATACGAGATATCTTGAAGTTTTGGGACCAAGTACGAAATTTTCCTTCCCGAAATCATTAGAGAAACCAAATGTTGAAGTGCACGACTCCATGTATGTTTCTAATTTTTATTTTGAGGAATTTCATTTGCTTTTTTCATTTGCTAAAGTTTGTATTAGTTTTAATTCTTAACAAGATCGTCCTCATGAGCTTAACTCAGTTCGTATGGACAATACATAATATATGCAAGGTCTGAGGTTCAAACCCCGACCACCACTAAAATTAAAAATTCTTAACAAGACAAAAAAATAATCTTAAAGTGACTTTGATTGTTAACCATCCAGTTTTCTAGTTTTTTTTTTCGCATTTTGGAGGCAATTAAAATGTAAAAAAAAAATATTTTCATTAATTTAAGAAAATGCATCCTTCATATCTAACATTTTAATCTTCTATATATCACACCCTTAAAAAAAACTTCTCTATATCACAATGAATCACTTTAAGAGTTTGTAATCTTCTAATTAAAAAGTTAAATAAAATATATATTTTTTGTTAACAAAGTAAGTAAATCCTAATTTTTAATTCAAAATTATAAAAGAGTCAAGCTAGTTTTTTTACACATTTTTTTCGTGAACAATTAAATTATGTGAATAAAAAATAAGTGATTTTGCTTTTTGGAACTAAAACAACTTTTTTTTATAGATAGACAAAATAATAAATAACCATTGAAACTCACACACACAAGTGAATGAGTCAGAATTTAAACCCCGTTCATAGTATCCAGTATATCAATTTTGAATTTTTTATCAACAGAGCTAGGACTTATGGACAACTAAAACAACTTTTACTCATAAAAATCTCTCTAAATGTTCGCTCGTGCAATTTGTGCGGATGACCTATCTTGTCATCTAGCACCGCTCATTAGAAAAATTCTAAAATCTAGAAAATACTTAATTTTGTTTACGGTTCAATGTTGAAATAATAATACACATGAACTCTATAGCTGTCGGAAAAATAAAAATAAGATTATATCATTCATATTTTGGCCCTCCAACAACCGAGTCACACAGGCGCCGACGTGGCAGATAATCTTCTCATGTGGTTGGTGTCACATGGTCTTTATTGACATGACAAATTTTTTTCATGACGTAGCAATTTCGTAGATGCCACAATTTTTTGAAAGCTTGAAGTAGAATTGAATTTAGCTACCAAACATATTTTTCACTGTCAACCGCCTCTAAATCAAAACTTAAAGATTTCATGGAAACAATCATTTTTCCAAAAAAGAAGAATGGTAAAGTTAAAATCAACAACTATCACATATTTCCCCGAGCCACTTCAAAATCTTCATTCAGTTGAGCAATTATCATTCAAAGTTTGTTTGTTACAACAAAACATCTCGTAATCTCACTAATGCATCATAATCGTTTCATTACATACACTCTTTCACACGCGTTGCCTTTTCCATTTTTAGTGGTGTGCAACAAGGATAATGTTATTTTAGTGGAGAGACTCAACCGTTTTGTGATATCATTAAGCAAGCAAGCATCAAGTTATGTATGAACATATTTCAATTTCTGTGTCACATCAAACTTGCCTTTTCCATTTTCAATCTTCTCTTCTACAATGACCAAACGGTAAGTCGTTTTATATATACCCTAATCATATTGATCACATGATATTTTCAACAAAGAAAATCAAATGTATTGTTCTCATTCTAAATCTTCAAAATATTCATATAACGTCTCTAACTCTCTCTTATTCTTCTCTTTTTGTAATGCATCTCAATTTTTTTTTAATACTCTCTTTTTCATATGCATATCAAACACGTAATAAAATAAATCAAACATTTTTTCTACATATAATTGTATTCCTCTTTACCTCTAACATACATCAAGGTTCTCTTCCTCTTTCCATATAACAGTTAATATCAAACATTTTTCATAACTCATCTCTAACTAAAACATTTAGAATCTCAAAATATTCATGTAACCTTATTCCATAATGCATCTTAATCATTTTTACATAACCCCCTCTTATTCATAGGCATCTCAAACATGTAACAAAATAAATCAAACATTTTTTTACATATAAATTTCTTCCTTATCACCTCTAACATATCAAGGGCTCCTTCCCTTTTCATTACAACATTTTTTCATAACTCATCTCTAACTCTCTTAAACATTCAGAATCTCAAAATATCAAGTAATCTCTCCAACTCTCTCTTATTCTTCTTCTTCTTCCATAATACATATCAAACATTTTTTTATAACTTCCTTATTCATATGCATCTCAAATGTCTAACTAAATAAATCAAACATTTTTTTCTACTTATAAGTTTCTTTCTTGTTATCTCCAATACTCCTTCAAGGCCACCTTCCCTTTTCTTTATAACATTTAATTTCACCTATATTTCTATTAGTTGTTTCTCACATCTATTTCTCTATTTTAATTAATAGATACTCTATCTTTTTTACAATACAATGAACCAATTCATATTGTTTATGGTGATTTCTTTTGTGACAATCAATATGATCATTCTAGTGAAGACTTATGCTAACATGAACACGTTAACATTGACACAACCTGCAACAACATTTAATCACTACACCTTAGCCCAACAGTGGTCAGCTCATACTTGCAAGAACCCTAGTTACATAACAACAACTTCTTTAAGCTTCACCTACCATGGCCTTTGGCCATCAAACAATGTGAGTTAATTCATGCTAAAGTGAGTTTATTTAAATCGTAGAGTTCCTTTTTTTGGCGCTATATATCATGTTGCTTGCTAATTGTTGAGAGTTTCTTTTTCTTTTCATTTCATCAGGGTGCAAGTTTGATTCCACGCCTATCAATTGTTTGGCCTGATTTAAAGGGATTTGATGTGTTCTTTTGGGGGCAAGTGTGGGATAAACATGAAAGTTGTACCACATTCACACAATATAACTATTTTAACCTAACAATAAATTTGTAGTTTAATTGCAATGTCACATTGATGCTTGAAGCTGAAAACATCACCCAAAGAGCCACTTATATAGCACAAGAAATCATATAAGCTATAAAAAAATAAAAAATAATTCATCAGTTTGATCTTTTGATTGTGTGTGTTCATAGTACTTCTTACTTAGTTGAGATATAAATATGCTTTGATGCCCCAACATTCACTCTTATGGATTGTCATATTTTTTTTGTTCAAACGTGACAATAAGAGTTGATTATTAGACAATAAAATAGTATTGATAATGTTGATGTATGTGATTTGATTACTAGACTATACTAAATTCGGTGTTTATGATGTTATTGTATTTAATATGAATATTCAATATTCAAATTTGGTTGGCATCTTTTTTCAATTGTTAGAAAACAGAACATGTGCAAGTAGAAGCAAAGAGAATCAATTGTTTTTTATTTTAATATTACTTCCACATGTTAAATTTTCAATATAAATTGTTGTTATGTATTGTATTTGACCACTGATCTTGTTTTCAATATAGAAGAAATTGGTTACATTGTTTATTTAAGTTTTAGATTAGTCTTGAGAACTTCAAAAATATACATACTAATTTGTGAAATTCTAAAATTAAACAGGAGATTTTCCAAAACATAGAAGAATCAAATTAATATTCACATTTTATAGAGGCAATCATTTTCTTAAAAGAAAAATTATAAATTGAAATTACAATGTAACAACATAAAATGCTACTAACTAATATAATATTTGCTACTCAAAATGATCATGCGTTGAACAATTAGTATTTAAAACTGGTTATAACAAAACTTATGATAATGACACTTATGCCACTCGTCATTATTCACACACTATTTTTTTCCATTTTCAGTGAAGAGTCGGCTGCAACTTTGGAATGTAATTTTGGTGGGGAGACATACAAAACAACATTGCGATATTTTTCGTAAAGTAGAATTGAGTTTAACTAATTCATGTTGAATTAAGTAT
>Ga0315914_1009700_pt1 | contig 12261 bp, 8 predicted proteins | sample MpolenodulesMG_FD_203920 | JGI IMG/M metagenome (GOLD analysis project Ga0315914, IMG submission 203920) | Medicago polymorpha root nodule microbial communities from Los Angeles, California, United States - elongated nodules | ecosystem: Host-associated > Plants > Roots > Nodule | place: USA... | reverse complement strand
GAAGCAAGCAATTCATAAGCATAAAATAGAAAAATTAAGCAAGAAATTCAAAAGGGTATACATACATGCATGCACATATATTCCAAACTGAAACACTGGAACTAAGAAAGTAAAAGAGAATCAACATGCACATAACAAAAAAATAAGAATATATATTTATTTTTTTTGAGACCCTTTAAGGTTTTAACTACCTTGGCAAAAAAGAAAAGAAAATGCTTAATCAGTTGAACTCAAATTCCATTAGCTAAAACTTGTGATGGTGTTTTTCCCTTAACTGCATTATTAATAAAGAGAAAGATGAAGGGAAGAGAAAGAGAGTTGAAATGCTTGCTGCTAGTGCTTGCTTGTGACTGAATAGTTGCAATCAGTAGTAGTAGTTGCGGACCACAACACCCTCTAAAAGCTACAACAAAGAACCTTTCTGCCACTTCATACTTTATTTATTTATTCCAATGCTACCCCTCTTTCCTTCAGGATAGTGTACTAAAAAAGCTTAGAGTTCTTCAATGTCTATGACAGTGAAGCTAATTATAGATAAATGTTTTATGAGGAATTAATATATATAGCCTTTCTTTGGCGAAAAAGTAAGTAATATTTAAAAAATTTCAATTAAAACAAGGTTAAGTAAAAAATTGGTATTATAATCTTAAAGTAGAGTAGCAGCAGCAATCCAACCTCACTCTAACTCAGAATACTCCCTCCGGTCACATTTATAAACAAAAAATATTTTTTTAGGTTCATTGAATAATTAATGTATTTGGTTTATATATACAATATATACTTTAGTTATTCAATAAATTTAAAAAGTTATTTTTTGTTTATAAAAATCACCGGATGAAGTATAAATAAAAAATACAAAACAAAAAATTTAGAGAATTACTATTGTTGTTGCAAAAGCATGCTGAGAAAAAAAATCAATTATAATAAAAGTAGTATAATATTATTCGTATTTTAACCATGTATTTAACCATACTTATATTATCATGTTTCATATATATACTTTTTTGTCCACCATTTCAATTATTTTTCATCAAAAACGAAAGAGAGAATTGAAATACGATAAATAATCTCCGTTATTTTCTCACTGCCTACGCATTTTCTAGTACTGTGAATCACTAAACAAAAATGGATATAGTTTGGTACACACTGTACAAGTACCGTTCACATACCCAATACAGATACTTCATCATTTTAAAAGGTCACATGCTTCAAAGTATTTGATTTCTGCTCTTCTCCCTGCATGTTTTGCTCCCACCCAACTGAATGGATATTAATGCCCCTGCTGTGTTAATTAAGTCACGCTGCGTGACATAACTGACGCACCTTATGATCATGCGCCACTTAAGTCACGCCGCGTTAATTAAGTCACGCAGTGTGACTTAAGTGTTTATACAGCAAAACAACAACACAACACTCTCACTTTCAAACTTCGACAAAATACGATTTTTCCCCCTCCAAGTGCGAATTTCACCAAACTCAAACAAATCATCATCAAATCACGCAATTGAACAAGTAAGTGTTAGTTATTCTACATCATTGCTTAATTTTTGTTCAAATGTTGTGATTTTTTTTTTGAAGAAATTAGATATTTTTAGGTTTTTAGAAATTTGGCTTGCATGTTAGTTACGATGATTGTTAGTGATGAATTAGGTTAGGAATTGTATTTTAGATGTTGTTTAGGGTACAATGTGGTAGTTTATGGTTTAGAAATTGTTAGATTTCTTAGTTGTTTGAAAATTGCACTGTATGTGTTTGATAAAATGTCTCAATGATATTTTTGTTTTGTTTTTTGGATTGTTAATGATGAAATTAGTTAGAAATATATTTGTTAATGTTGATTATAGTTAGTTTCAGGACAATGTGGTAATTTACAGATTGAATTGTAGTTTACGGATTGAATTGTTGTTGTTGATTATAAGTTTTTTTGTTGTTCAATTGTTGGAAATGTTCTGCAAATATGTCTCAGAAGAATACATCCCAGAGACCATCTGAGCCGTCTCAGGATAGGAGTGACAGATTTAGGGCAGGGAGGCCTGCCCCTACTGGTAGTTTACGGAGGGAGAAACAAGCATTACGCCCTCCTATGACTGATCGAGGGAGAGCTGGGGGAATGAGACTTGGTAGAGTTGATGCTGCTGGGGGATCAACGTCTGTGACGGGTCCATCCCAGATGGTGGACTCGACACAATATCAGCAGGATTATCAGGTGTATGAGTAGGCGCAGGATCAGGCGTATCATTTTGAGGAGCCTCAGCCTCACCAGTATTAGTTTGATGCGTATCAGCATCATTAGTATGAGGATCATCATGAGCAGCCTCATATTGAGCAGGAGCAGACTGATATTGAGGAGCTTCAACAACATGATGGTGGGGGTCGTTTTCAGGGGGTGCCGAGGGTGGTGTACGAGGCCGGACCGGACGGCTATGCAGGGGGGCCTTCTGTGCTCACGCTTTTACCTCACTTTGGTGGACATGTGACATGCAGGATTTGGGTCGATGCCGATGTAAGTATATTTTAATGTTTATTTTATTTCTTTTACTATTTCTACAACTTATTCTAATTATTATTTTACTTATTTAGTGTTAGAATTAAAATTTATGTTAGAATATATTTAATGTTTATTTTACTTATTATTTATTTACGGTGTTGTTTGTTGTTTTTGTATTTCAGTTTCGAAAAAAACATAGGGTGAAAGGTATCTCGCACAGGAAGAAGCTGAGCCTTAAAAACCCGACAATCCCTCAGTCGGTGCACCAAACCAATGGTTTTGGGATGAAGTGAATATGTCCGGTCTTACTCCCCTCATGACTAGTGGGTACGAGAACATCTCTCACGGGTTCGTTTGTGCGATGTGAGAGAGATTGCATGAGGAGACCATCAGCTTCCATCTACCTGTCGGGGAGATGACCATCACACTAGATGATGTGGCGTGTCTCTTAGGCATCCTCATCACCGGAAGGCTCCTTCTTGATAGAGAGTTAACCCGTGACGAGGGGCTAGAGATGATGCAAGTGGACCTACTTTTTACAGCGAAGGCTGCCGCTAAGGAGATGACAAAACAGGGTGCTGCTCACGCCATTTTTGGTGTACTGAACAGGCGCTACGAGGAGCTCTTGAATATGTGTAATCAGTTGCTTGAGATTGACACACAAGAGGAGTAAGACGAGCGAGCTCATGTTAGGTTGGCCTATATTAAGGCGTTTCTGTTGCTCTTGCTTGGCTGGACCATTTTTCCCGGCAAGAACAGCAAAAACATTAATTTGTTGTGGCTGCTTGCGCTGCAAGATATGGACGAGTTGGATAGCTGGTCATGGGGTGGGATGAGACTTGCTTTCCTATATGAGCAACTATCTCTTACCTCCGACTCATCTGTGGCCTCCTGTGGTGGTTACATGACCTTGCTTGTGGTAATATTTGTTTTTCTTCTTTTTTACTTATTGGATCGTAAATGTATAGTTGTTTGTATAATACTTGTGCTGATATAAATTTATTTCTTTGTGTTTACAGGGATGGACTTTGGCACACTTCATGAACATCATTCCGAGGATTGAAGATGATGACTACGACCCTACTATTTCCCCGCTTGTCAGTCAATGGAAACCTCCCAAGGGCTTTTCTAATGCTGGACACTACCTAGCTACCATTGATTCGTTGGTCCATTCTCATGTCACCTGGAGGCCGTACGAGAGACGACGATACATCACGCCCTTTCAGGACATATGCTGGTACTCCGGATGGATCATGGCCCGCATCGACAGGATGATCCGCCACTTGTTAGAGCGGGTTCTTAGGCAGTACGGGTATGTCCAGACTATTCCCAGAGCTCCTACAAACATTGAGCTTCGTGCGGCAGATGACGTGGCCCAGGCCTTCACAAAGTTTGCTCTACATGTTCTCAGCCATCAGCAGAGGGGTCATCCGGTTCCAGATAACCAGCCGTGGGCTCATACTAAGGGGTACATGAGATGGTTCATTAAAGTATCACATCCTATTATGAACCCCCCTGCGGCCATTCCTGACTACGTAACTGATGGCCCTTCTCGTCTTGTCCCTCCTTACGAAGAGGTTATTGTTGAGCAGCAGTGGGCCATGCATCCTCCCGACCCATACCAGATCATCAACAACATCAGGGCCAGAGTGGACGGTGCAATGGGACATCATGTTGTGTTTCGTAATCTAGAGGAGGTTATGCGCTTGATGCAGGGCATACAATCTGAATGGAGCATGCTGGAGCAGATACCGGCTCCGCGGAGGAGGAGTAGGAGTCCACGGGATGGACCAGTTTGACTTGTGTAGTTTTTTTATGACATTTTGTTGGATTTGGTTGTAATCTTATTACACTTACGCTTTTTGGCTTTTTTATGCCATTATTTGTTATTTTATTTCGTTGTTTTATTCCGTTATTTTTCGTAATATAATTATGAGTTTAATGCTTGATTGAATGAATACTTGAATGAATGATGAAAAATGTATGCTTGAATGAATGTATGAAAGAAGGATTGAAAAATTAGGGAAAATAGAGGTTTCTGCCTCTTTTGGTTTTTTACACAGACTGGGCGTGAGTTAACTCACGCATGTGTTAATGGATGAGTGAGTTAACCCACACAGTTGTTTACTCTTGCGTGACTTAAGTAGTGCAACGTTAGTTAACTAACGCATAGTTTTACACTTGCGTTAGTTAACTAATATAAGGGCATTTTCGGCAACACTGCAGGGCGCAAGTGTTTTGTGCTGGAGGAGAGCAGAAATCAAACCTCAATCGTACATACAACTCAAGCACCATTGACATTATGACGACACTTATTGCTTCAACAAGTATTTTTTTTGAAAAATTGGTATTCGATTTAAGAACCAATCAATCTGAAGGGATCAATTCAACTACTTACTTGTGAGAGCCTCATTTAAAACCAGAACAAAACCCTCTATGAACTTGCCGTAAACATGTACTTTATTGTTGATTAAAACATAAACCATATTTGTCTATTTGATAAGTTCTCCAAAAATACAAACAGGGAGAGTGGGGACAAAATCAATTAGAAGAAAGTCTATCCTTCCTTAGTTATGACTTTAATTAATCGATTAAATTAACCTCTCTTGCCTTTTGCTCATCATTAAACTGTACTATTAACTACTAGGTGGTTGTACTGTCTTCCGTATGGATTGGCCAGCATTGCCTAGTGTTCCCTATTGATTAACACAAACATTTCTCTTATGGAATCCTATAAAGAATCCAAAGCCAAGAAAGGGTAAAAACTCAAAAGTTGTTACTACTTTGTAAAGGAAATAACATTCACCAAGATAGGGATGTCAATTTCATTAACGAGTAATGCCCTTAAAAGATTTATACTCTTCATATTTTCTTAAACAATGCTCTAATGCCCTAACATCACCGCGATTAACACAAAAAAATCTAACATAATTTATACTCTTCTCTTCCGTATAATGCATGCAAAGCAGTGAAACATCATATACTGTTTTTAGGAGAGAAATAATATTTGTACAACTATTTTATGACAATTTTTGAACAACTATCTTTCTCATACTCATATGATGTTCTTATCATCTCACTTCCTTTTTTCATATCTCTCTCTATTGTTTTTGAGCAATAAGAAGACAAAAAATGAAAATGAGACTTTTATTAGTTATATATAGTTGCTTTTCGAGATAAATGAGTCTTTTTAATGCAAATGAGACTAGAAACTGTATTACATTCATTCTTTAGTGCAATAAAATGTTGATTTTTTTTTTTAATAGCAAATAGAAGATACTAAATAAAATCAAGGATAGCCACTACATAGATGGTTAGAATACCAGAAGTACCAAAGAAATCGAAAAGAAAAACAAAATAAAGAAAACCTCCAAAAGCGCCCACAATCGAAAGATAAGAAAAAGAAAACCCTTGACACGACAACCGGCACAAAACAACACAAAATACACTCACATCAACACTATAGCCACCAAATAAACCGTCCATCTATGTGCCCAATTCTAAGGAGAGATGGACCAAACCTACTACATCCAAGATCAGAGACACAAAAAATCAGAGAGGAAAAAAAGGTCAAAATCCCCTCTCAAAAGCACAAAAAGTTGAATTAATTAAAAAAATTAAACAAAAAGCGTGAAATTTGACTCTAATTTTAATATATATGTTAAATGCACCAAAATTAGAAGATTAATTTCATTTTTTCATCTCTAATTGATGTGGGCAGTCCAACTTTTTTCGTAGTACATCCATTTTTCCTCAAGAAAGAAAAATAACCTACAGGAAATTTATCCTAGCTCTGCTACCTTACTTTTATTAGTTATATATAATTGCTTGATTTCTTCCATTTCTCCTTAGGAGATAGTCATCAAATTTGAATTGTGCGCATTTACAATTGTGTGACTGCACGTAGTCAGTCTCATCGATGGACGTTCAGACAGTTTAGATTTCAATGCAAATTTAAACTTTAATTTTTTTAAACATTTGCATTTAAATTTAAACCGTTTCATCTTTACCAATCGATGTGCTGACTAAGTGCAGTTTTCAGATCGCCGGTGCACACAAACCAAATCAGTGAAGGAAACATTTGATTGAATTTCTATTTGTAATTTGTAATGCTACCCTATTTAATATAATTGTCCTCCTTCATGTCCAAAGTGTATCCCACCCTGAGCATAGGCCAGTGTTGTCATCAAGAAAGTTCAAACCGATATAATGTCCATTGCTATGGGAAGGACTTTGAATGAAATCATCCACTGATATTTCTTGTGGTGATTCCTGTGGACTTTGTGACATTTCCAAAAATAGTGCAACAAGATTGGTTTGCTGGAGTTTCAAGTTTACAACCTCAGCTTGTGATTTGGCTAATTGTGCTTGAAGCTCATTGACTTGCTTTTGGAGTTGGCAAATTGCTCCTGCACAACCATAAACTGGGTCTCTAACTCTTGCACTAGCCTCATAAACCATGCTTGTCACTGCATCAGCTCTTTGAGCTTCTGGAAGTTCCTATTTTTTCAACAACAAAAAGTTTATATAAGTTTCTATATCTTTCATAATAAAATAGGCAATAATTGTATGTTTTTATTTTTTCCTTAACCTTTTGGTTTTCTAAGGAAAATGAGTCATATAATTCAAAGTTAGATTGAGAAATAAGTAAAATTTAGTCAATGATCGCTATAACCAAAATTCTAACTTGAATACTTCTGATCAATTCGTTTTTAACTAAAGTTCATTAACTCGACCACTTGATTTTGTTTTAGCAAGTGATGTTTGATTCTTCCTATTCTTTAGCTTCTATTTGTAGGTCAAGATTTGGAATTTGGAAGTGTTATGTATGGCTATAAGGAGGCCCACCATTAGGTATTTGTTAGAATTATTAGGTGGTTGACAAGGCATTTATTTGAGGCATTATAACGGAAAGTACGGGGGCTCCATATCCATGGACCATAATAAGAAAGGGCAGGACCTTTACATGATTTGGAACCTCAACAAAATCTCAACCATGTGTTTTACTCTTATCAAGTTTCACTCCTAAATTTTTTTGTTTTGTTTCTATTTTGTGTTATTGTTTTATGTTTTTCTAGAGGCTTGTAAATCTAACTCAAGATAAATTCCTTTGATAATGTTGAATGTATATAGAGCTTGTCCCTCAAAAAGTAAATCTTGATATGCATAAGTTTGAAGTCAAACTTCTGATTACATATTAAAAGACTCTATCCTCTTACCACTTAGATCACAACAATTTATTAAAAAACTATGCATTTTTGCTAATTGCAAACTTAAAACTTAATAATCGTGAGATTCCTATATAATCTTACAAATCAATACTAAAGTTGCACAAATTAATGCTTGTATAAAGATATGTGTAAAATATATGAACACATCTTCAAGATTCACTTCATAGTTTTGTTCCTCTAAGGTTCACTTAAATAGCACAAACATTTAGAAACAAACGTAAAAGTTCTTTTAATTTTGAACTCAATATTGAAGTAGAATTAAGACAATGAAATAAGTAATTGAACAAAGATTTCAAAAACTCACAAACAAATAATTGAATCAGTAAAACTTGAAATAACGACGAAAATTAGAGTTGGGAAATAAAAACTTTTCATTCAATTGCTGATAGATTTCTCATTTTCTCGTCTCTAAATTGCCGATATTTCAACATTTTCTAGTATAATTTAGTACCTGTAAGAATTTGATGATGTTGCTAGCACCAAAAACTCTATGAGCAATGGTAAACTTGGCAGGGTCAGTAGGAGGAAAATAAGGTGCCAAAACACATTTATCAGCAGCACATCTTCTCCTCAAAATCTTGCAAGCAGCACAAGGACTCATAACAAAAGCTTGAGTAGATGAAGAAGTATGAGCAGTGAAAGTGTCACCAGTAGCAGTCTCCATGTTACTAATAACACTTCCCTTTGTTTTTTTCTATATGTTTGTATATGTGCATTTGAAGTAATGGAATAAGGTTGTGATTTTATAAAGGAAAATTTGAAGATAACATATAAACGTCATGAATTAAATAAGTGATGTCATTGTTGAAAATTGAAATTAGTTAACCAACGTGGCTGCTCTTGGTTTCCCACTTCTTTGTTAGGTGTTTGGATTTTGGCTCATTGTATGAAAACTCTTCTACATGTTTGAAAACCATTTCCAAACACCACAATAATCTCATTGTGTTTTTTTTTTCAACTTCTACTTTTATGACCAATTTTAAAAAAAATAACCACTTAAAATTATAATTATAATAATCACTTCTTCAATAAAATTATAATAATCACCACAAGTAATTTATTTCCATATACAAACAGAAGATTTTGCATTATTCAAGAAAAATCTTTGTGGTTTGCCTAACTTGCCCGGTAACAAGGAAATGCCTTTCATAAAAAAAACAAAAATAAATATATAAATAAATACAAGTTTAATGCTAGTACCATGCTTAAATCTCCATCTCTAAAATTCATAGTCCAAAAAAGAAAAATTATACTCTAAAATTATTTTACGTGTAAAAGAAGCATGTTATGTTATTCCATATGTACATTAGATAGATTAGACATATCATGGCATTATTCTTCACAATTTTGTTTGTTTTTGATTTTTTTTTTTTCAGTTGGCCTTAAATCATATCAAATAGACAACACGATAGAGCAGCCTCAGAGGACAAAGAAAAAATAAACATATGTTCTCCTATTCCTTGTTTGAAAAATCTTTGGTTTATCAATTCATTAACTATTTAATTAACAAATTGATACTATTAACTAAACTTTCCTCTCAAAAACACATCCTATGATGAAACTGAAATGTAACCTTATTATAAATCTCCTAAAATAATCTTAATATAAAGTGAAGAATAATTTAAAATTGTGACATATTCTAAACATGAGATTTTTTTTTGGGTAGAGACTAAACATGAGATTTAATTATTATTATTATAACAATAATAATGAGATAAAGTGAGTTTATTATTTGACGTTGTGCAATTGTGCCAAGTGGCTCATTTAGTACAAATCAGTTGGGAGTAGGATACATTGCTACCACGACAGAGACAACCCTATCTACCAAATGACTATGGTTAATTAATCCATCAAAGATTTAGTCTTTTATTATTCAAAAATTAATTAAAATAAAGAAAATTTTAACTTGTGCCCGCCCTCAAGACACAAGTTTAGAAACCAAATGTAGAAATAATATATTGGAATGCGTGCATTGAATTTAATTTTTAATGTTTTAATGAATTGAATGTATAAAGTTTAAGAGAATATTTCTTTTTTTAAATTTCTTAACATGTGTCCTAAGGGCACAAGTTAACACTACCCTTAAAATAAAGACTATAGTCTCTTATAACTAGTGTCTTTTTGCATAATATGTGGGCGTGCGTGTGTACTATTATAGTATGTGTCTACATGTGTGTGTGCAAGGGACTTAATTGGCCAAAATTAATGTTGGGGGGCAAGGTTGGTGAATGGTCGTTCACCTCTTTCTCTTTGGACACAACCATCTTCTCATAAGAAAAGAGAATCTTTGTAATTAACCAATTCAAAATATTAACCCATTTGAATTGGTCTGGTGGTATTGACATGAGACATGAGAGTCTATTCATTCTCAAGGTCTCAGATTCGATTCTCTTCGATGTCAATTTGGATGGGATAATTTAGCTTATTAAAAAAATCAATTCCAAATATCAAGAATTACTACATTTGTATAAAGTTAGTACTACTACTAGTAGTATGGTTTTAATTTTCCATTCTTCCATGCTAATATACAATATTATTTGATTTGAACTTCTTAATTAAATAGGTATGTGATTTGAAAATTTAAGATTCTAGCTTATCTTCAAGAGTTCAAGTGACTTTGTATTTTTCCACGGCTTAGAAAATTTTAATCCTAAGTTTCAACTTTGAGGTGGAAGCAGTTAGACCTTTGTAATTTGTTTATAACATTTTTTCTTCCTTGTGTGCTCTCTAACCCCTCAAAGAGTCTTTAGCGTGTGGACCTTAAGAAAAGAAGAACATTAGACACCTCTACTTTACGGTTTACTCCCACTATAACTAAGTCATGTTTTTGTCTTCCTAACTTTAAAATAGGCATGTTCATACTTCATATAGTTATTGAAGTAGTAGCTAGTGTAGACACTGAGCAATTTGGTTGTAGTTCATAGAAGGCTGCTAAGTAAAATATCTTGATTGAGTGTGGAAGGAGATAGGGCTATAGGGTTTATTGATCTTTATGCAATGGAGTTCTCCAATAAATGCGATAGTAGTGATGTACTATCATTCTCCTTGAAAGCTTGACTTTTCATCATGTCTCGGATTGGTCTCACAAGATAATTAAAATTAGTCTACTACTCTATCTCTCATTATAAGTGTCAATTGAGTACATGTTTTTGCGTCATAACGAGTTGTCACAATCACACTGGATCACCATAGTTTTGTCAAACTCGCTATGATATCAAATATTAACTTAAGAGTTGTACATGTTGTTCTACTAAGAGAAACAATATTTATTCATTTAAATTTGTGAAGTACATCAAGATCAATATTATTGACGTCTAAGTCGTTGATTCAATATGTAATGGGTTGAAATTGATATATCAATTTGAATTAAACGAATATTGCAACAAGATAAAAAATCAAACAATGCTGCACATTGACGACGAACAAAACAATATCGTACTCATTAAACAAAATCATGAAAAAAATATAAAGAAAAATTAAATATACGTGGAAACCAGTTATTTATATAAAAGAAGACAAAAATAACGTTGAGGGGTGAATTTGGACAACAACAAAAAAAACCAAAACCAACCCCTCCGATAGATGAAGAATGAAGAGATGAATATTTGGTTGATTGAGATAGAAAGGCGGCTGAATATTTCAAATTTTTATATTATTCAAATAAGGTAACAAATGATGCATTGGTCTTTTAAGGTGACAACTAATTTAAAATTGAAAAATATTTTAAATATGAAACTTCTACAAAAACAAAGTGATTATCGACTAGGTACTTCTTCTATCACGAGGGGTTGGGTAGCTCAACAAGTTTGAGGTTGAACTAAGAGAAAATGAGTTGGTAAAATGCACAACAAAGTTGCAATAGAGTGGTTGTATAGCAGCAATTGACAACACAAGATGGAGGAAACCAAATGCATAGTGTTACAAATGTAATGTGGATGTTGAATTCTCAGGATCTTCGAATTATAGGTATATGCATCAGAGATGATCTAGGGAGGTTCGTGTTGGAAAAAATTGAGTGGGTCTCACCCATGACCAACATAGATAAAGGAGAAGCGCTAGGTTTATTATATGCTATTTGATGGGTTAAAGAGTTTCACATCAACAATGTACATTTGAGCTAGATTCTAAAAGAGTGGTTGTTAGCTACCATATCAATAGAATATATGAATCTGATTTGGAAGCTATTATTAGATAATGCATAGATACATTCTCATCTTTTTTCACAAACTCGAATGTTGAATTTATTAGGAGACTGATGAGTCAATAATTAGTCTTTAAATTAGTGTCTTTTATTTAATATTTAAGTTTATTTTAATTAGATTTAATATGTTTTTATTTCCTTCTAGAACTATTTTACTTCAATTGCAAGTTATTATATTTCAGGAACAAATATTCAAAAGATTTAGTCTTGGAGCAAAAGAAAGGGAATTGGAGCTTATTCGTGTCAAAAATATGAAGATCTCATACAAAATATATGGTGCAAGGATTCATGCAAAAAATATGTAGATCTCATAACAAAATATATTGTGCAAAGAATTTGAA
>Ga0315914_1009699_pt1 | contig 12262 bp, 4 predicted proteins | sample MpolenodulesMG_FD_203920 | JGI IMG/M metagenome (GOLD analysis project Ga0315914, IMG submission 203920) | Medicago polymorpha root nodule microbial communities from Los Angeles, California, United States - elongated nodules | ecosystem: Host-associated > Plants > Roots > Nodule | place: USA... | reverse complement strand
TCGTTGTCCCACCATAATTTATTTATTTCACAATTTCATACAAATTAAAAAAAAAAAGAATGTGGTTGAAGTGCAATATAGATGTCGCGTTCCATGACGGTAATCATATTATATTTTTTGTGTGTTGTGTTAGAGACTCTCGTGAAAAATTTATTTGAGCTCAAACGACATGGTAACGGACAAATATGACAGTTTTGGAGGGGGAGACAGTAGCCTTACTCGATGTCATTCACTTTGCTGATGGAAACATATGCGACCGGATTGTTTTCGAGTCTGACTCAGCTACTCTAGTGCAAGCTCTATCGTCTCTGAGCCATGGTGATTCGGAATTCTATGCTATTGTTTCTAGTATTATTTATCAGTTATCTTTACATTCCAACTTCGAGGTGAAGTTTGTTACGAGACAAGAGAACATAGTTGCTCATACTTTAGATTGGGCGGCCTGTTCTTGAGCTAGTTATCGTATTTTTTATTCTTGTTCTTCTTGTATTGAACATTGATTAATTAATGATAATAGTTAACTTTACATTGGTTAAAAAAAAAGTGAATAAATGAAATAGATAGGATTATTCCTGTACAATATTGCCCTTATCAAGTATTGCTTTGAATTCCTATAAAACACGTATTGCTTTGAATTGAAAATTGATCAAAGTCTCAATTACTATAAAACAATATTTTTTACAAATAGATTAATCATTATGAGAGGAATGGAACGTTACTTAAATAGTATATAAGCTTTTTTTGGTCTATCTAAGCCAGATGCCAATATATATTTTTCTTGCATATTAATAATGGCACTCATTGTGGTAGTATTTGTAACAATTTGATCTATGCCATTTTTCCATAGTATATGAGTATGGCTCTATCATGGAGGGTGGGAAGGAAGGGTTTATAAGAAGAAGTTTTATTATATTTTACGACATAGTCAAAAATGGTCCCATGAAAACTGGACAGATAAAATTTCAACATTTTAGCCATAATGTTACACACATGAGTCTTGAGTATGAGACTCGTTTTTTCCCCCATACCTTTACAGCATGGATAAGTTAACAGAACAACATGAATAAGAACTACTATAAAATAACTTATCAAAACAAGAGAAAAATGCATCACATGAGCATTGATAGCCAATGAGTTTAATTATATGAAAACATTCTACCAAAAAACTAGTTTAGATATATTTTTGACGTCATGCATGATGGAAACAACATAAGAAAAAGTTGAATAAAATTCATCTTTCCTTTAGTTTTATAACTTCCCCATTTTTTCCATTATAAGATTGCTTTAATGCATGGTTGTGCCAACTAACAAAGTTTAGATGAGAAATCCAGTCAAAAAAATAAATTAGATGAATGAAACTAAACTCTATATTTGGCATCATGCATGACGAAAATAACATAAATAAAAAATGCCACAATTAATCATTGAGGTAACGTTACTTATTCATATTTAATTATCCAAGTTTTTTCATGGATACATGAGAATTATTCGTAAGATATTGAAAAAAAAACTTATGTAATTTGTATCAATTTTTCTTACCATAAAATTATATGTGTACACATGAAGTGTTAACTCAATAGTAAGAACTTAGCCTTATAACTTTAATTAAGGCACTAGTTCAATTTCCTTCTTTGAGAGTCTATATGATCATTAATTCCATACCCCCTCCCCCGATATGATCAACCTTGCATTAATATTAATGAGTCTTTGGACCCCCTCCCCATTTAGAGAAAGAATGTACAAAAAGTTGTGAATGTCATCAACATCGCTTGTACATGTGATCATTTGTATTTCATTACTACAAAGTTTTTGTGGGTCGATATGGAAGATTAGAAACACTCTAATTTTTTTAGGGGACTTTTGATGATGGTTTCTAAAGTTGTTAATTTGATCAAAACATTGTTTTAGCAATGGTTGTTGCTAGCTCTCAAAACGGGCTATATGGTTGTTTAGGGTTGACCCTAACAGGCTTTGGGTTTTATTGGATCGAACCAAAAAAAACCCTTTTACAATATGGGTTCTAAAAAAACTACCCGAACCCGACCCTATATGGGCCACGGGTTAAACATGTCAACCCATATAAAAACAAATAACCTTTTTTTAATAAAAAATTACTATAAAATAATCCAACAAAATTACATATAAATCATATTTTTAATTGATTTAAATACTACATATCAAAAAATACTAATGTTATGGTTATAGATATTTATATGTTCGAACTTTTGAAATTATAAGTAACGAAATAAGTAAATACAATTTATTTTTTTTTACTTTTATATGTGTGTTGATTCACTGGATTGTTTTTTACTTTTTTTATTACTTTAATAATCAACTAAGTAAAACATTATTAAAAATAATAATATATGTCCCGTGAGCATAGCTCAGTTGGCAGGACAATGCATTATTATATGCAGGGGTCGGAGTTCGAACCCCGAACACCCCACTTATTCCCTTTATAAGGTGAATTCTAGCCACTAGACTACCTGACCAAAAAAATAAAATAATAATATATAAAAATTTTAAGATTTTTTGTTATGCTGGCTGAACAGGTTACCGATGGTTCGTATGGGATAGCCCAAATGGGCACAGGCTTTTATGGCCGGGCTAAGTATTTAAGGACAACGCTAACTTATCAAATGATTGTCTTCAGCAGGTAGGCTTGGTTTTTGTTTAGTGGCATCTACTAATAAAACAAAAATTAGCGAGAAATAAAATTAGAGATGAAAAACGTAAAATCCCTCTTTAATTTCATCACTAAATTTTATGACGAGAAAATTATGATAGATTTCATTTTAACCGTCGTTGATTACCCTCGCTATTCTATTTTTTCAAATACTAGAGTACTTCTCGTTCTTCATCTAGTGTGTTTGATCTAGTATCTTTATACTCTGTTTTCAGTCTCCTATTAACAAAATTGTTTCTTTTGATGTTAAAAAAAAAAAACTAACTAACCTATCAACACAAACTTTATCTTCTATTACTCCCTCCGTCCCATAATAATTGAGCTATTTGCACACAAAAAAGTATCCCAAAATAACTTAGTCATTTTATTTTTCAATACAATATTAATTATTTTTTTTCCTTTTATAACTCTAATTAATATTAATTTCATCACTTCCAATTTAATATATTCCACTTTGCATTTATGATAGTGGATAATGCATCAATATTTAATAAGAACACTTAAAATCATTTTTCTGTCTCATTTATTTATACATTTTTCTTAATATATGTGAAATGAACAAATGACTCAATTAATCTGGTACGGTGGGAGTAATATATTGCTACTCGTTTGACTCCTATGTAATTTCTTTTGATTCGAGCTTACGCTCGTTTTGTATTCAAACAAAAAAATAATATATCACAAACTCTAAAAAGTTTACTTCAAAGAATACTAATCTTCCAATTATTTAACCAAAGAATTATTGTTGGTGGCTACAATTCTGTAGAGTTGATCTTATAATGTCGAGAATTTCTTAACATAGTTTGCCCAATTTGATTGTGCTCATTTGCTTTAAATATTGAATGAAATCGTTTAGCGTAAAAAATAGGATTAATTGCTTACATCAACGGTAATTGAATTTTAACTCTAAATTGAAATTGATAGACTCTAAAAGCTATAACTATAGAAACTAAAGAATTATTAGCTAAGAAGAAGAAAGGAACTAGCTACAAAATAAAACATGAGTTTCTTCGTTCATTTTGGCTACCTTTCCTAAAGGATCCTTATCTTAAGGATCCTAAAAACATTCTAGAAAACATAATAATATAAAAATAACTACTAATATATCAAAATACTATAATTAGACTATTTTAACTAATAAATTCATTAATTTGATTAACTTTTAAGTCCACTATCAAAAACTCAACAAGATGCCCATTAGCCAATAAAATAGAATCCTAATTTAGCTAAGTTTATCAAGGCATCAATTTAAGTTTGCAATTCCCATGTTCATGGGAGACTATTACAACTTACTCCTACACAAAACAAAAAACCAAAAATGGAAAACTAAAAGGGTTATGAAAACTACAAAAGGAGTAATGTCTTAAGGGTATTAATACACAAAACTTATTTTGAGGATAATAGTTGAACACTTGTTTATGTACCAAATTAGCATTAGTATTAGTATATCATTCTAAATAAATTTATCCCATTTGATTTCTTAATCAATACGGATAGGTGTTAATGTTCTTCAAACTATATGATATTTATATGCATAAGGGATGCAAATTTCAACCATGACATTATAAATTTTGCAACAAAAAAAAAGAAGACATTAGAAGTAAATGATATGGAATTAAGTGTAGAATATGATGATATTATAACATCAATATTGGAGTGGAATATACACTTCTTACACCACAAGAGTGTTGAAAACCAAAGAGAGATTCAATTAGGCTTAGTCCTAGAACTAAGAAAAAAGCTAGATTCCCAAGTTCTTACAAAATTGAAAATCCAAAACATAGTCACAATAATTTCAAAATATGTAATTAATTTCACTAAGACCAACTTTCTCTTGACAAGCACCATCATCTAGAAGCCATTTTTCAAGCATAGAGAAAGGCATAATTTCACCAATATTTTCAGGTTTGCTCTCATCTTGAAAAAGAGTAGTAGAATCAGAATTTGATGAATCAAAAGACTCATAACCAAACAAAGATTCAAAAGTCTCAGATAATTCAACACTTGTTGACCCTTTTTCCATTCCTTCACTGGAAGCACTAGTCTCATAATTTTGTGTCACATTTGTGTCATTACCATTTGATCCTTCTTTAGGTTTATTTTTCATCCAACCTTTCAACAAACGAGCTATGTTATCAGCACTTGATGCATAAGACAAAGATTGAGTTGTAGGTTTTGTTGAACAAAAAGAGCTTTCACTAGAAAAATTTGATTCAAGTGGTAACATTAAGTTGCTACTAGAAGTGCTTTTTTCTGGTTGAAGAGCTTCACTAAGTGCTTTTTTGGCCATGTGAATGTCAGTTTGAAGTCTTCTTTCCCATTGTCCTCTAGCTATTGGTTGAGAAACTGAGAATTCATCATGACCTAAACATGATTCAGAAGAAGTACTTGTTTCCAATTTTTTCAGCTTTTTCTTCAAATAAGTGTTCCAATAATTTTTTATGTCATTGTCTGTTCTTTGTGGAAGGTATGCAGCTATGGCAGCCCATCTGTACAATAATCAATGTGATACAATTAATTAGCATGTGAAAAAAAAGTACTTCAGAAAAGCACTTTTCCTAGATAAAGTTCTTAAAATAACAACTTTGATGAAAAATAAAAGTTATTAAATTTTACTTTATTATATATTTTTGTTAAGAAAAAAATTACTTTGACATGTGCTAGGTCTTATAAAAAAAAAGTTTGCAACTACGATCTGAGTCGTGACATCAACGTTTTAAATATCTCTTTAAATCGTACTGTGAATGCAATTTAGGTTACATCAGCCGTATTTGATTGTGATTCTCGAAAAATTAGAGATCGTGATGCAACCACATTTAAGAGAGTAATTTAAATACTTTTGTATATAGCTATGCTTCAAAAATTAAAAAACTAGGTGGTTGTGGTAGAAAAAGAGGTTGAAGAATAATCAATTAATATACCTGTTTCCTAAAAGAGCTTGAAGATGAATAATCATTTTCTCTTCTTGGTCAGTGAAGTTACCCCTTTTGATTCCTGGCCTTAGATAATTTGTCCATCTAAGTCTGCAACTCTTACTACACCTTAACAAACCTGAAAATAAAAATAAGAAAGACTATTAATTTCAAATCACAACCTTAAAAGAATTAATCTCCTTTGACAATAGTCTCACAAACAAGACATAAAAATAAAATTTTAAAAAATAAGCATTGATAAATTTCAACAAACTAAACTATATCAAGTCACGACCTTAAAAGAATCAAAATTCCCTATGATTATGGTCTATAAAACAAAACAAAAAAAATATTGGCAAAATCGCCAAAAAATAAAGACTATTTCAAATCACAACCTAAAAGAATCAAAATTTCTTTGATAATTAATGGTCTATTAAAAAAGACAAAAATAATCCTTCAAAAAAAAAAAGGACAAAAAAAAAAAAACATTGATAAGTTACCAAAATAGACTATTAATTTCAAATAACATCATTAAATAAATCAAAATTTCTTTGATTATGATCTTATAAAACAAGCAAGAAAGAAAGAAAAAACTTTGATAAAATCATTTAAGAGAGTGGAAATAGAAGAGTAATTAACTAATTACCAGTATTGGTAGGAACAGCTTTCCAATTTCCAGGACCATGTTCTTGAATATAAGAAACCAAAATGATATCTTCTTCAGGAGTCCAAGGTCCTTTTTTCACACCTTCTTTATCACAACATGGTGGTCTAACCATTTTTTTTTCCTTGTATACTCTTTTTCTCTTTTTTCAAAAATAATAAGCTTTCTATATGTTTCTTCACAAATATAGCTTCTTTTTTCCTCTTATTGTTAGCTACTAAGGAATGTGTTGAGGCAAGAGTCAAAATGAAAGGGTGTATAAATAGGGGAAGAAAATTAAACAAAGGGTACAAATAGTCAAAAGTTGACAGCAAAAGCATTAACTGTTGTCATAAGGATGTAAAGAAGACATGGAAAAAGTCAGCTCAAGTGGAGTAGTAATAAGCTCTTTGTGAGTCTCAAAACCGCGTTGTGCATTCAATGTGACTGCACTGGGAAAGCTCAATTATCTACTTTTTTAAGTCTCTAAAATTGTATGCTAGCATTAATGTTTATGTGAGGTATGAAAGGTGTTGCATGGTGGTGAGGTGACTTTGGCCAACCTATAACTTTTTTCGTATTATTTGTGTATATACCTATATGCCCTTCTTTGTATGCTTGTGAATAGTAGTTGAGTTCATCATAGTAGTTTTTTAAAGATATAGTATAGTGGTCAAGTTATCGCTAACCTAAGTTATTCTAAGTTAGAAAATAAAACACGTGCATGTTTTAGTTTAAGAAAATTAAATTAGGGCAAAGTTTGTATCTAAACTAAAATCATAGTAGTTTTTTTTTAAATTTTTTTTAAGAAATAGTTGTTAAGTTATCACTAACCTAAGTTACTCTTGGTGAGAGAAAAGAAAAACAAGTTTTAGTTTAAGAAAAGTTAAATTAGGGCAAGTTAGTCTCTACACTTTTACAGCGGCGAAGCTTGCAAAAAATTTACGCAGGGGTCAGCTATAAAAAGATTTTTTTTTAAACAAAAATATAAATTTAAGGATAAAGTATATTTTTAATCCTATAAATTATAATTTTTTTGGTTTAGTCCTTAATAACAATTATTCAATTTTTGTCTCAGTTTTTTAAAATTTTACAAAAAAAAAAAGTTTTTAGTCTTGAATTTAATCTCTAACAAAAAAACTAAGGACTAAAATTAACAAATCTCTTAAACATAAAAATCGCTATTTTCTCTTTGTTGGATGAAGGCAGCTCATGTCAATTTTAGCTTAAGCTTTCATATTTGGTGGTCGAAGCCATTTGCATGTTTGGGTGTCGGCTAATCCTCTGATTGTATTTTTGTTTTGTGGTTACCTTTCCTGTGTTGTAAACTTTCAAAGTCTTATTGGCACTCCTTGTGCTAAGATGATCCTCTTTTGGTGTTAATCTATATCTCATTTTTGCTTGTTAAAAAAAAATCGCTATTTAGAAACGGTGGAAAAAATGTGTTTCAAGAACCCAATTTCATTGTATGTTTAATAATATATTAATAATGTCTTTTCAAATGTAAATAGATAGGTTATTTGCAAAAAACTCATTGTCCATTTAATTTATATATGACTATTGTCTTGATAATTTTTATTGTTGAAAAATGTTTCTCTATTGTTGTTATTGAGACCGAAAGTATCAAACCAATACAAATAAATTTATCAATCATGTAGTGATTTTTTTACTTTATTATTTATGCTAATTTTTGCAACTGAACTTGTTTGGGGTAGCTGAATGTTTATTATTTGGGGGTAGCCGAATATAAATACATACCGAGCAATTCAAGAATAATATTTTTTTTTGGGTAGTCTTGGCTACCCCTCCCATATGAAGGGCTACGCCCCTGCACTCATAGTGATTTTTTTTTTTTAAAGAAATAGTAGTTAAGTTATCACTAACCTAAATTACTCTTTGTTAGAAAAAAACACAAGTTTTAGTTTATGAAAAACTAAATTAGGGCAAGTAAGTCTTTAAACTAGAATCATAGTAGTTTTTTAAGGAAATAGTGGTCAAGTTATCACGAACTTAAATTACTTACTCTTAGAAAAAACACAAGTTTTAGTTTATGAAAAACTAAATTAGGGCAAGTTAGTCTCTAAACTAAAATCATAGTAGGTTTTTTAAAGAAATAGTGGTCAACTTATCACTAACCTAAATTACTCTTAGTTAGGAAAAAAAAAATTTGTTTATGAAAAATTAAATTAGGGCCGGTTAGTCTCTAAACTAAAATCATAGTAATTTCTTAAAGAAATAGTGGTCAAGTTATCACTAACCTAAATTGGTCACAAGTTTTAGTTTATGAAAAATTAAATTAGGGCAAGTTAGTCTCTAAACTAAAATCATGGTAATTTTTAAAAGAAATAGTAGTCAAGTTATGACTAACCAAAATTACTCTTAGTTAGAAAAAAACACAAGTTCTTGTTTATGAAAAATGAAATTAGGGCAAGATAAACAAACATTTAGCCACACTATCCATTAAGTGTTTAATGTACTATTTAGGTGACGACGTGACATTAATGTTGTCTATCGTGTGTGATTTTTGTAAGGGGTGAGAATCAGACTAAAAAGTTTGTGGATGGGATCTGGATCGTGACGTTAGGGTTTCCAATGCCTCTAATATTGTAACTTCATTGAATTTGAGGTTATCATGTATAGTTTTGAAAATTGGTATGCACGCGTAATCGAAAATGTGACATTGAGATTTTTTATGACACCACAACGCATTTGACCATGATTTGTCGTTTTATCAAGGATTGCAACTCGACTACTACACTAAGAGTATTTCATTTCCAATCTAGCGCAATAGAAAAAAATGTAATCAACCGATTCAAAAACCCGATCAGTTTAATATCGGGAAAACAAAATCAAAAGAAGAAAAGTGATTCTTTCTAATTTGATCGAATTGATTTTTGGTTCCCAAAATGAAAACCGGTCAAATTCAATCCAAATCGTGAATTAATCAAATCAAATCCATGAACACCTCTAGTTATCAAATTGATTGGATGATCTAGTCAAAACCAAATCAATTATACTAGATGACATTTTCTTCTCAAAAATTAATTTTTTGATAGGTTTTTCTTCTCAAAACTTATTCAATCTAATCCACAAACACCCTAGTTATCACGACTGATTTTATTTTTGTTTTTTTTACATAACAACTGATTTGAAACCTTTAATTGTGTGGTCTAAGTGACCTGCGGCAGCCCTTTCTCTTTCAACTTATCTAAAACTACATCAATTGACTTGTATTTGTACAATATTAATTTCATATTTGACATTTTTGACACATAATTTTGTCCCATGCTTCTTCGGAAAGGGATAAAAAGATCATTATCGTGTGAATTTGTGCTTATGTTATTGACTTCTTTTTCTTGAGTAAATGTTATTGACTAATTTTGTTTTAATATGGCTTGTAAACAGACAAAATTCGTGTTATGATTTTATATTCTATTTATTTGGAGATAAATTCTTTCAGTAGCTTTCCATTTCTTGTTTGTAAAGAATTATTTTGTGCACAATATGAATAGGTCAAACTTTAGCTCATACTAGTATTGATAGGTTTTGTTAGTTTTTAGTTTTTACAGTTTTAAATTCAAACGTTTTTGGGTACAAATAAAATTCAAGGTTTATCTGCAAAAAAAAGATCAAACTTAGTAATTAATAACCTGTACACTAATTCCTGTAAAAATAAATGTACACTAAAAAAATTAAGGCGTGTGAATAAGAAAAAAACTTAATTATAAGTTTGTAAATTCTTTAATAAATTATGCTTGCTTGTAAAAAGAAATCATTTATTAATATTCATCGATCAATCAAATATTTTGAAAAGTTTGTTAAAATATGTTTTTTTTTTAAAACGTTTGTTAAAATATGTTTGAAATCATTTATTAATATTCTGCCTGAAAACAAAAATAAGACCTGATCTATTTTTATATGTTTATACAAATACCTAGTATGAGTTTTTCTTTTGTTGAAAGATTCACCAAATACTACTCATTTTGTTTATATAATCATTTGATAAAGTATGTCCAATTGTCTTTTTTTTGTTGACAAAATCTCTCAATTATCTCTTGTTTATTTTCTTGTATTACAGTAATACATAATTATTCACCAAAATATCCTTAACTATTTTTTCATCTGTCTCTTGTGATGATTGATGAAAAATGTGGGTGAGTGGTCTCAATTATACAAATTAGTTAGGTGGATGATTAATTAATACACTGAAATAGTAAAACGATGAAATCCAATTAATAATTATATTTAAGGGTAGTTTCATAAAATAAAAATCATACAAATTTCTAATAAATTTAATGTAACGAAATTTTAAACCAAATTTCTAATTACTGATTGCAATACTTGATTTATATGTATTAAAAAACATTCCTTCAAAAATGTATTAAAAAACAAAATCAGTACTAATACATTTTTTTTGAATGAATACTAGTAAGTCTTATACAGACTAATATAAAAAGCCTTAATATCTGGTCAAAAAACACGGTTTAAATGTGTTATTAGTCCCTGCAGTTACGCCATTTTTTGAGTTTGGTCCCTGCGCTTTTTTTATTTGGTTTTAGTCCTTGCACTTTATATAAAATTTGGTTTTGGTCCTTGTTGTTACTTAGCTGTTAAAAAAAAGATTAAAATTAACTGAGTGCCACGTGGCCTAATCGTTATATGTCATGTGGCACAGTAAAAAGAAATATATAAGCATTAGGGCGAGTCCCATCTTTCTCCATTGAGTGCTTGTGTTGAGAAAATGTATGAGAATTGTGTTGCTGAAGCCATTGAGTGAGTGTTTTGGATTTTGGGAATGAAATGTGGGTGGTTGGGTTGTTGAGGGTAGTGTATATATACTACCACTACTACTGGTGCTAATAGGGTAAATTATGAAGTTGGCCTTATTTTGTCTCAAGATTTTGGTAGTTTTTTGGATACGATCAAAGGGACATGTGGAAATTGATGGGTATAATGGTTAAAATTGATGATTATACTGAGGAAGTGTAAGTGATTCGGAACAGAACAATGAAATGAAAGTGTTGATGTGGGATTGGAGGGGATGAACAGTAAGCTCTAATAATAATAAAACAAATTATAAATAAATTGTTTTATTTTATTTAATTAAAATTGTAAATATTTCTTTTTGATGTGCCACATGGCATATAACGATTGGGCCACATGGTACTCAGTTAATTTTAACATTTTTTTGAACCGCTAACTAACAACAAGGACCAAAACCAAATTTTTTTTTAAAGTGCAAGGATTAAAACCAAACAAAAAAAAGTGCAGGGACCAAACCCAAAAAATGGTGTAACTGCAGAGACTAATGACACATTTAAGCCAAAAAAACATTTATATAAATATTTATTTTATGAATTGAAGTAAAGCAAGCATAAATAAATTCTAAATAAGTTGAAAATCTTGAAAAATCAAGTGATTATGCTAAAGTGAGTAATAAGCTCTTGTTAAAGATAAATTGTTTAGTCGATGTGAGCTTAACTCAATGGTAGGAACATCACATTATATATATGGGAACCGGAGTTCAAACCCTGATAATTTTGTTCTTTTTTTATTTAGATTTAGTATTTACTAGTCTACGCTTCCGACTGCGTCACACTTGTTAATTAGACTCTTTATTTTTAAGGAAAATGGAAAATGATCCTTTGCTTAAAAAACTTGAAAAGTGTATTTATGAGAAGTAGTAGTGAGTAAAATTTGACTTTCTAAAGTATGGAACACGTCGAACAGTGTGTTAAAACTGTGTGACCATTTAAATTTGTTTATGATCAAAACCATTCTCCAAAGTCAAAATGCAATTGGTGAGTGACCAATCACTTATCAAGTGACTTATCTGACCTAATGTGGATCCACATTACCAAAAATATGCATGAGGATTTATTGTATAGGCCCCTCAATTTGAAATGCAGTAATGCACTATCCTTTTTTTTATAATGGGTATTTTTTTTTGGGTTTTTCTATCGTGTGCAAATTTGCACATGTTAAGAAATTTAAAATAGTAATTTTGCATTGGAATTTGAA
>Ga0315914_1009697_pt1 | contig 12264 bp, 8 predicted proteins | sample MpolenodulesMG_FD_203920 | JGI IMG/M metagenome (GOLD analysis project Ga0315914, IMG submission 203920) | Medicago polymorpha root nodule microbial communities from Los Angeles, California, United States - elongated nodules | ecosystem: Host-associated > Plants > Roots > Nodule | place: USA... | reverse complement strand
AGTAATAAGAATTCAGAAAAATCAAATTTTATTGCGTTGACGTTTTTGGTAAATAAGATTTAGTTATTATAATTATAGGTGATAGAAAATAATTTTTTCCTACAAAAAATAACTCATTTAACTATTAGTTTAAGGATTTGGTGTACCAATACACTCAAATTGTTGAGTGTATCATAGAATTTGTCAAAAATCTTGTAACTGCAAACAATTGGATCAAATAATATCATTTGTCTTCATTTGATTGAGTCTGAATTCTGAATATGCAGCATTTCTAGAATTGAGTCCTTGCATATATACTCTAGTGTAGCAACTTTCTTGCTATTATACTTGTGGTCCCATGTCTTCCCATTAAAAGCCTGCATAAATTTTCATCCTTAAAATTTAATCATACATGTTACATACTTCTCCATACTAGAAAATCACAGTGTCACATTTAGAGAATCTTTATCATGAAACATGAAAATTGAAATATAATGATACAGCTATGAAAATTGTGTTGAAAGAATTGGTAATATGACTTTCTCCCAATGTTAGAATCATAGCCGGCATAAAGGACCTTTTGGACCTAAACTTGTGAGAATATGTAGAGAAGTCCAATGGAGAGTTAAAAACCTTAATTGTGGCATATTAGCAAAAATAAAGATACTGCTACTTGATAAATGTATGTTCAAGTAATTATTTAGTTAAATGATTCATAACAAGAAGATGCATATCACTAACTTACAACGAATTTCACTGTTATATGTGACAATTTGCTTCTTTAAGATTTGATGGCATTTCCATATAGAAAAGTAGACACTGATACAAATATATAAAAAATACATAAGAAACATGATTTAGATTTTATTTTATTTTTGAAGAAAAACATGTTTTAGATTTTATTTCTTAATAAAGAAAAATACAATAGAGTAACACATTAACTTATAGCACATTATGATATTGACAAATAAAACCTAAGAATGAAAATGGCTTTAGAAAAACTATCAAACTAATCCACAGTTCCAGACAAACAATACCAATAAAAGGAAAAATGAAAACATAGACCATTATGTATACATTTACACAATAATAGTTAATTGTGCTACACTATCAATACCGAAGCTTCTAATGATTCCTTAATAAAAAGTTCAGGAAATTCCTTCTTCGATTTTGATGCATCCATATGATTAATACTTGGAGAAAAGAATTGAGCCTGTTTTTCATCTTGAGAATTGACCCATTTACAACTAGGGTAAATATAATTCTTACATCTCAAGAATTTCATTGCATGTCACAATACCAAGATTTGTTAAGTTCCACCCTTTGCATTTCTCTTGTACATCTCAATTGAAATAGGTAGAAGTTCCACCCTTTTATCAGACCTTGTTGTCATTGTGATGAAACTATCAGACGAGGCTGGAAATTGAATTCTGAAGCTGCACACATTTTCATATTCTTTTAGAAACGCTTCCACCTGACACCATATCATGATACAAACAAATTTAGCTGATGTAAAAAAAATAAATCTCATAATGTTGTACAATGCAACATAAAAATGCAATTTTTCAATTGTGGTTGCAGTCACAATGGCTGTGTCGCAGCCCTCTATTGCGGAAACCATAAATGGAGGTGGTAGTAAACAGTAGGTGGCCCAACGGATCTTGGAGTAGGCTCTGATAGTGATACCATCTAAAAAATCATGGTTGGACCTAACACTACCTCACTTATAAACAAACTGTCAGACCATCTCCTATCCGATGTGGGACTCTTAACAAGTTGCAAGGTGGTGGTAAAAAAAAATTCACATATATGAAAATCATGTAACATAAAAGAGCAAAATGCAAAATTTTAAGAAGCTTTTGAATGGTGGTCACAGTGACATTGTGGCCGCGCCACATTTCTTGGTATCGCAGAATATTGAATTCAAATACGGCTAATTTAGCCACGGTTACAAGTTCAGTGTGTCCGCAGAGAAATTAAAAGCGTTTTTTAAAACCTCGGTTTTTGGAACGTACCTTCGCATGTGTTCTAAATAGAAATAATCAGTGGAAATTGGCCTGGCTTCAAAATTACCACCACCAAAGGCATAATTGATCTAAAGGAGACACACTCTCTGCATACATCTGCCAATGTTAAAACACCTACAACAATAGGGTGAATAATTTCCCACTTATGATCTTCAAACCATTTCACATTCAATTCACCAATAACACCAGGAGCATTGAAAACATGAGTTGGTTTAATAGTCCTGATATCAACCAAAAGTTCTGATCTATCCTCGAAACATCCTTTACCATACTCAAGTTCTATGCCTTGCTTCTCACATACATTTCCTAAAAGCCCTCCAATCCACCCTGTACCACCATAGATCAAGAACTCGAACGAAGCCTTCTGAGCTGATAAATAGCTGTTCCTCGTAACCGAAGTAACAACTTGGTTATTATTAGCATTGTTTGAATCTGAGCCATCATTATATTTCCAAATTCCTTGCACTGCAAGTATTCTTAGATGAGGAAGTTAAGCTCCAGAAATATCACCCTACCAATTAGAATTCTTAACATATGAATCCATTGTTTTTCTTAAATCCTCTTCCTAACTAGTCTTCTCAAACCAACCCAATTTCTTCAACTTTTTGTCATCTAAAAAGTATCTCTGATCATTAAAAGGCCTATTCTTAACAAACTTAACATGATTATTAGAATCCAATGAAAAAAGCTTACATATATCCTTTGCAACATCAATCACTTTTCTCTCTTTCTTTGTACCAATGTTGTAAACATGTCCTACCTTACCTTTATGAAGAATAGTCTCAAAAGCTTCAGCAACATCTTCACAATAGAGATCGCTTCTAACGTTAGAACCATCTTCACAGCAACATCGATAGATTCGTTCCTTTCATGGCTAAAAGCATAAACTTTGGAATCAATTTCACTAGAAACTGTTTTGGCCCATAAACTTGGTTCCCTCTAGTCGTTATAACTGGTAAACAATATGATCTATCATAAGCCATAACAAGCATTTCGGCACCAGCTTTTGTTGCAGAATAAGGGTTTGTTGGTAATAGCTGAGAGGCTTCATGGTTTCAAACAACTGCATTTTCATCAGTTTCACCATTATAAGTTCGTCGGTGCTAACATGAATATACCTCTTGACTTAATTTTTTGAGACTTTGCAGGCTTTTAAAAGGACATTAGTTCTATAAATGTTGTTTTCGTGAACTCAAAACTATTTCCGAAAGAGTTGTCAGCAAGAGTTTGAGCGGCAGAATTCATTATTATATCAATGGATTCAGTTAATATGATGTAGTTGACTAAGTCAGCACTTCTGATCTGTCTCCTTTGATGAACTTTGGGAGATGAATTTGAAGGAATTAAATTCTGTAGATTTCAACAGTAATCAATTTGTCTAAAACTACGATTTTATATGTTGGGTATTTTTGGATTTGTTTGTTGCATACATGGGATGCTATGAAGCCTGCTGCTCCAGTTATGAGAATGAATTGTAGTTGCAGGACAACTTTAATTAATGAGTTAAGGGTAAGGAGTTGAAGGAGAAAAAATTCTTACCCTTAACTTTAACTTTAAGTTAAGGGTAAGGATGTTAGTGGATTGTAGTTGCAGGACAACTTTAACCTAAAGACTTGATTTCGTGTTTTTCTTTATCAAGATCGTCACAATACACATTTTATAACAATTCGATCATTGATGAGAACTCATATAGCAAAAATTATCTCGTTGGTTTGGCTAGAAGTGAAGGTTCAATAACATAAAGCGATACTGGCGAGCGTATCATAGATTTGCTACATGTTATGAAGCCATTCTCTCATTGCAATTTATTTGTTAAAGGTTTGTTATTGTACAACTAGGAAATTGATAAGACGAGTTGGCCGAAAATGCAACTAGGAAATTGACAAGGCTCTCTCTACTTATCTTGATACGGGTGTTCCTCTAACTCTTGTTTTGGAGGTAGGAACTTGTCTTTTACAATACTTGGCATTTGTCAAGTCAATCTGTTCAATTCATCTTGCATTTGCTGATCTATGTCGATTATTTCATGCATGTGTTGAATCGAAATTTGGATTATGCTGGTAGGAGGTTCATGCTCCTTTTTCAACAAATCTTTATATTTGGAATATGAAATTATATGATATACGGGGAGTGAGGGGAAATGATTTAAAAAATTGTAATCAAAATCGATGGATTTTACCAAAACAAAAATAATGCAAAATATATGTTATAAATTGTATATAGTCATTAATGACTCGGTTTAATGTTCACAAAACACTTATAAATAAATGACTAAAAAAAATGGACAAAATCATTAAAAAAAACCCTTTAAAATCCTGCAATTTTGTATGGATTTCACGATTTTGTGCGATTTTGATGCGATTTTATTAGGAATTTGCATATTTTAGGATTCTGCTATGTATTTGAGTTGTTGAAGGTGAATAAAGTCGCAAAATCCTAGATTTTAGGATTTAAGTCGGAATTTTGACAACAATAATAAGGAGTATTTTAGATGGTGTTAGTGGAACAAACTTGGCGAGGTACGAAACATGTGTTTCAACCATAAAGAGAGACGCTTTTCATTTAACTTTATTATGTTGTATGATGAGTACAATTGTTAAACTATTCTTATATTCTACACATCTAATTTGTTATAATTTCTATTTTTATTTTGTTTTGGAGTGAATTGAAGCGTATTATTTTTTTAGGTTTAATTGCATTTTCGACCCTTCAAATTTATCAATTGAACGATTTTCGGCCCCATAGTTTTTTTTGGAGCTATTTTGACCCCAAGTTTACCCCTTTTCTAATTTTAAAGCTCCTCTTATATGTGGTTAGATTTATTTAAGGTCTATGATAGTAATAGAGACCAAAATCACACAATTGATAAACTTAAGGGGTCGAAAGCCCATAGCCAAATTCATAATCCACTGAAAACACAATGTTTCTCCCACTAACAGTTTGATCTTTGTTTACCTTATTCGTCTAACTTTGTGATCTTGTTTACAGATTGGAATTTATAAATTCTTAAAAAACCCAAGTCCCACATCGGATAGATAAGACTCTTGAGAAGAGTATATAAAGAGGAGGCAATCCTCATCTTACAAGCCGGTTTTGTAAGGATGAGTTATGCCCCAAATTTCAACATGGTATGATATCAGAGCTTGTCGAATTCAAGGGCCGCCTAAACCTATTCACGCACCAAGCCCAAAGAGTGTTGGGCGTGAGGGGGGTGTATTGGGAAAAACCCAAGTCCCACATCAGGTAGATAAGACTCTTGAGAAGAGTATATAAATAGGAGGCAATCCTCACCTTACAAGCCCAAATTTCAACATAACTCACTAAAGAATTAACAATAGACTATCATAAAAGAAACTTTTGAAGTACATTTGAATTCATATTATAATAGAAGTTGACTTAACAGTTAATTCCAGAAAATGCTTTTGGCAGAATCAAGAGAAGAAGAAGCATCATCAACATGCTTGAACTCCACTAGCTCCTCCTGGATATTCATCCAACGTTGCTCACAAATCTTTGCTTCATAAACATTCACCTTCTCTCCAACCTTGGCCTCTAATGTGATGTAATACAACACTCCAGCAACCATTTGCTCTTTTGCATTTACCACCTTCACAAACTCTAGAATTGAATTCTACATTGTATTTCACAAAAAATAAATTAAAAAATTGATAAAAAATAAATATAAATAAAAATTGTATTCATATTTATTTGGGTTTAACTTTCTAATTCATTTTAAAAGAACAACTCTGACCGATAACTCAGAGTTCAGCGGTGAGGTAATAGATTATAGGGTCATGTTAATTGATGCCCCGCTCCGAGATACTGGTTAAGGAAATTAAAAAAGGAAATTTTCAAGTGAAAATAATACTTTTTATATTTTTGAGGAGTTGACAACATAAGTTCCAATGTAATATTTTCTATATTTAATTCCTTGACCAGTACCCTGGGACACCGGTTAACATTTTCCTAGATTATACCACGAACACCGGTACTACCCATGATTTGATAATTATTTATTAAAGTGAATTAACAACTACCGTTGGAATATTCATATTAGCTTTAAAACCACCATAGCCTACAAGCAAAGTAAAGAGACAAGAAAAATACTTCTTTCCATCCTATTTATAAGAAAAAATTGATTTTTTTAGATTTATTAAATAATTATTGTACTTGGTATAGAATATAGACCAAATACATTATTTATGTAATGAGTAAAAAAAGTCAAATATTTCTTATAAATAGGACCGGAGGGAATAACTAGTAACATGTTCCTTATTGTGTTGATCAACAGCAAAACGAGCCAAGCTATCAATTGTAGGGCAGTTATGGCTTCCCTCCACTTCGGTTATTCCTCCAACGAATGGCTCATCATCAGAATCATCCTCTTCCTCTTCCATTTCCAATTTCTTCTTTGCCATTATTCCTCTTTTTTGCATGTGTTAGATAATATTTTTTGTTATTGGAGAATGACAAAGCTTCCATCAAACCTATACTATTTATAGATAATATTCTTTTTGGGAGGTCATAATAGACAACTCTTTATAAATAATTTTTTAACTGCGTTTATTTTACCATTTAATAGGGTGTATTTGACTTTGACTGGATTTATAGATATTTTATATGAAAAAAAAGTTATATGTTTATTTTACCATTTAATATATTAATTTTATATGTAAATTATTACTCCTTAAAATAAAAGATATAAGTTATTATGAAACCATTATAAAATATATTTTATAATCGATAAGTGTTCATTGTACGAAGGATATTTACAAATAATTAAATATAAAATGTCACTTATTTAATCAATTTTAGTGTAATAAAAGGACAAATGGATTATTATAACTATTCTTTTGTGTTTTTAAATTTATTATAAATAAATTAAATAACTATAAGCTAAACTAATATATTTTTCTAACATTTTAAATTATATTATTTGACAACGACGCTAATGGTTTTCTTGAAAAATTGAAGAAGGGGAGGTTTTTATTAATTCAAGTGACGATAATGACCCTTTTTCAACCGTTGCAGAGGAAATTTTAACTTAGTATTTTAAGGTTACAATGCTAAGCTTTTCCTACCGAGCTACCACCTCAAATGTACATAGTTATACAATTTTATTTGTAGCCACTGTTTCAAAATGTATTGCCTAAATACGTTTAAATTTTTTGTTACAGATCAATGACTAACATTGTTTATTGAAATGATATAGATATTTATGACTAATAAATTAATATAAATATAATCATAAAATTACTCTGTTTTTATTTAAAATATTTCATAGCAATTTCTGAAAATATTTCATTGTAGCGTTAAATAATGTTATTGATGAAGTTGTGAGAAATTCTTTGAATCATCAACCGATTCTAACCTTGGTTGCAGACGCTACATCGGATGTTAGAGACATTATTGCTAATCCTGGAGATGTTGATCCGAACTTACATAAGGAATTAGATCTTGTCCAACACTTGTTGATTCAAGGTGAGAATGCAAACGTGCCATTTACGATTTATTTATCTAATAGTCATAAAAAGAAAATTCGAATAGACAGCTTATCAAACCTGCTCTAAGGGTCTTCTTCACTCCTCTCGCTAATGAAGATTATTTACTAGAATATCATGGGTATAGGTAATTCGGACTCTCGAGTTTCCCTCAATGATTTATGTAATACTTGTGGTGATTGAATTTCTTTGTAACCAATCTAAATTTACGTGAAGGAAATTGTTGTGCGGATAAATTAACCACTAATGATCGTAGAATCCCTGGAGTTTCTTGGTTCAGCACTTTGCCGCAAATTTTGTTACATGATTTATATTGGGATAGGACAAATGGTTTCCTATCTACCGTGTTCCTTAGCTTATCATTCTTTTTTCGTTGTTTCTTTTGCTTTTAGAGGGTTTTGGCCTAGTCCCCTATCTTGTATATATATTTTCCTTTTTTTTTTTACTATATATTGAGTAGCTGGTAAAGAATGAGTGTTTCAGTTAGGTGTCAACTTAGTTGGAATGTTTCTTATTCTTCTTGATGTCTAACATATCTCTCCGTTTATCAAAAAAAAAACTTAAATTTTTTTATAAACATTTTTTTTATTTAAATAGTTAATTTAGGCCATTATTTTTCTTCAATAATGATTCTTTTTTATTTATATTTGTATAGTGACCTCTTCGAAGCACAAACTAACTTGTTGGGGTCGATATTATTTTTACTAATGTAATTGAATTTTAAATAAAATAAAATATAATTTTACATAGATAAATTCAACCATGTAAATAATTACATAAAAAACACATTATACATTTTTTATTTTCCAAATGGGTGGTAGTAAAGTGCTAACCAACCCCAATTTGCAACCAATCTAAATTTACCGCAGAGGAAATTGTCGTGTGGATAAATTAGCCACTCATGGTCGTAAAATCCCTGGAGTTTCTTGGTTCAGCACTTTGCCGCAATTTTTGTTACAGTATTTCTATCGCGATAGGACAAATGGTTGCCTATTTATTGTTATTCTTTTTTTGCTATTTCTTGTGCTTTTAGAGGATTTTGGCTCAGATGGTAGAGGATGAGAGTTTAAGTTAGGTGGTAACCTAGTTGAGATATTTCTGATCATTGTTGATGTCTAACCTATCTCTTCGTTTATAAAAAAAATATTCAATTTTTTATAAACAAAATTTATGATTTAAATAGTTAATTTAGGCCATTATTTTTCTTCAATAATGGTTCTTTTTTATTTATACATGTATAGTGACCCGTATCAAGCACAAGTAACTTGTTGGGGTCGATTTTATTCTTACTAGTATAATTAAACAAAAGGAGTTTTCTATGATAACTTACGATAGCCATGAAACCCAGATATTATAGTTATAACACCATATATGGCTTTTATATGGCATATGGTTATTCAAAAAAAAAATATGGCATATAGGGCATTGCTCGATTACCAGGAATGTTTATCAGTGACTTTGTCGCTGAAATTAATCATCATGTCACGTTGGTTGATCCAAAAAATAGACAATTCGATGTTTTGGTTGAGTTGCTCTATGTGATTTTTATCAACTTCGTTTTGGAGGATGGGTGAAGTTGGTGTATATATATCCCACAATGTTTGGAATAAAAATACGAGACAAATTTTACAATGAAGTCAATTATCCTACTTTTAATTCTCCAATGAGATTTACAATTCAACTACTTGATACATTTTGCAGATACTATTAAACTTTATCAAGTTATTCTTCTGTATGATTACGATAGTAAGTTAGTTTTTCTAAACATAACCTAAATTTTCACTAATTTGTCTTTGAAAGATGAATATTAATATTAAATATATGTGTTCAAATTTAAAAGCAAAAAATAAAAAATATGGACAAGGCACGATTGGTATTTTCTAACATATAAGTGACAGTTTAATATAAAATTTCAAATTCGTTTCAATCTTAAAAGATACTTTTTATTTTATTTTAAATTTTAATGGGAGGTAGAAGCCGTATTAGTGGTATTTAGGGATGAGATATTTGTGCCCAATGGAGGATCATTCATTCATTTGAGTATGAAAGGGTTGGTTTGTTGTAGCAGTGTTTTGATGATGATAAGTTTGATGGAAGTTAAGAAAGTATCCAAAAAATCATAATTAGAGGTTGAAGGAGCATTCAAGGAAGAAAACATTAACATTTTTTCCATCAAAATTAACATGCCTAAAAATTATTACTTTACGACTCGACGACTCAAAACATTTATAACATCTATGAATCGATGAATAACCTAATAATACACATGGTAATGATTGAGCTTGTAATTTATTTCTAGAAGATATTTACATGTGGATTATTATTGGCCCAAGAAAGAAGAATCCCACATCTAAAAACCCTATGTTACTGCCGCCGCCACCACTTTGATCCTTGTTATTCCTTGTTGCTATTGCTTTATGATTTTGTTACATGGTTATATGAATCAATCTCATGCGGTTTTGTTGCAAACGAAATACACATAAACATAAGATAATATATGTTTGTTACCCCACTCTTTTAGTTTGATTTTTTTTCTCATCCAAATACAGTACTTCAATGAATATATAGCAAAAATACAGTACCGAGGGAAGAAGATGCTTGCATTTGAATTCATATATAATAATAAATAATAGCAATTGAATTAGTAATCATTTTAGACAAATTGGTCACAAATCTGGTAACTTCTGTTGAATGGGTCAGTAGATGGATCATCATCAACACGCTTAAACTTCGTTAACTCCTTCAAGTCCAACCAAGGCCGATCCCAAATCTGTGCTTCATAGATATTCACTTTCTCTCCAATCTTGGCCTCCAATGTGATGTAATACAACATTCCTGCAACCAGTTGCTGTTTGGCACTTACCACCTTCACAAACTCTTTTTTAGGATCAATCTTCAGAAACCCTAGATTTGCATTCTGCATTAATTTTCACAAAGAATTTTTTTTATTAAAAACATCAAGAAGGAAATAAAATTAAATAGAAAGAAAACAATTGATTGATTCAAGTGTTAAAGGATGTCGACCCTTTAAATAAGGGGTTCGATCCTGACTTGTGTGACCACTAATTTTCCGAAGATCAGTCGTGTTAAACGGCTGTAGAAACTTCGCACCTAGAAAGAACAAAAAAAAAAAAATACAAAAATAAAATAGACAGTATAAAAAGAACCTTTTTGTTATTCTGATCAACAGCAAAACGAGCCAAGCCATCGATGGTAGGGCAGTTTTGGCTTCCTTTTATCTCAGTTATTCCTCCACATTCCATCTTGCGTATTCTATTCACAAAATTCTTCATGGTAACAGCCGGAGGAATAGACTTATTTTAGTGTTTTTGGTACAAGCCAGACTTTATATCATAGCAATAGTTGCTTGGGGAGTAAGATTTGAATTAGTTTTGGTCAAAAAAAAGTTTCGCAATTGCTTTTTCCCTAAGCCACTCAATACAATTTCAACTAATAATAGTGAAGTTTATTTATATTTGGGGTAATAGGTCTTTACCCCCCGTAATATAGGTCATTTTCGGTTTTTCTCCCTGTAAATTTTTTTTTTGATCTACCTCCTGTAAAAAAAAATTGTTTTGATTTGCCCCCTAATAGGCCAAACAAAAACCAATTATTTTTTTTTTCAAGAAATTTTCGTTTTTGTTTGGCCTATTAGGGGGGTAAATCAAAAAAAATATTTTACAGGGGGTAAATAAAAAAAAATTACAGGGGGAAAACCAGAAATGACCTATATTACAGGGGGGTAAAGACCTATTAACCCTTTATATTTTTCATTTTTCGGGAAATTGAGGTTTGAAAAATATGACTTTTTTTTTTAATGAGAAATGTTAGTAGGTTACCTTTAAGGGTGCGTTTGATTTGCTAAAATATGAAGGACAGGAAAGAACAACTCAAGTTATCCAGTGTTTGATTTGTAAAACTGTTTAAGGTACATGACAAACTCGAGGCAAGGGACATGACAAAAACTGATATTTTTGTCCCTCACCAAACCACAACACAACTTTTTGTCCCACGTACAGGTTGCCTAAAATACCAAAATAACATTTCGTCCCCTAAAAATCGTATAAAACAAAAAATTATTCAATGCCATAAAAATTTGTCCTGTGCTGTTCTCCCTTGTATTGTGTTGTTCTTTCTTGTACTGTTCTGTACAATACTTGCTGTTTTGCAAACCAAACGCACCCTTAGTTTAAGAAAATAGTTGAGCTATCCGACCCCCCTAACTTTTAGGGTGCGTTTGTTTCAAGTTATATTCGTATATTTCTGTGAATAAAATAATAGAAATATACATGTTTACGTTGGTTAAAAGTTTACTAAATTTTATTCCCAGCTATAAAATGTTCCTAGAATAGAAATTTTTTTCAAAGAAAAGGGTGAAAATAAAATTCCCTTGAATATGAGAATAAAATCATGTGTAACTATCTATTATTATCCCTATTTTTAAGGTTCCTGCAAATATTATAATGTTAATCAAACATCTTTTTTCTAAATACTTTGGAATACAATTTGCATATTTATATTCCAGGAATTGATCTGTCCGGTGAAGATGGATGAGAGGCAACGGTGGCGGATAATGCTCTGGTGTGACGGTGACAATTTTTGGTACGGTGGCGATGAGTCATCGTGGTGGAACGAAAGGTGTTTGCAGACACGTTAGCACTCCGTCACTCAAGTCAGTAATGGAACTGAAAAAGAGTGTTTTGGTCTACATGGCAATTAAGTTTATAAGCTGGGGGGGGGGGGGGGGGGACTAGCGC
>Ga0315914_1009695_pt1 | contig 12265 bp, 10 predicted proteins | sample MpolenodulesMG_FD_203920 | JGI IMG/M metagenome (GOLD analysis project Ga0315914, IMG submission 203920) | Medicago polymorpha root nodule microbial communities from Los Angeles, California, United States - elongated nodules | ecosystem: Host-associated > Plants > Roots > Nodule | place: USA... | reverse complement strand
CTGGGTTCATGCCTATTTGTACGCGCGCCCTTTATTGTTTAAGGAAACAATATTTCCTTATCTTATTGACCAAGCAACGCGCATATCTTTACAGGAATCAGCTGTGGAATATTTCTAAAGTAGTATTTTTATTTTAGGAAATATTTGTTATTGATTGGAACGATCCTATAAATGTTTCGACATTTTAGGACTTTCCATATTTGTTTCTGATTCTTGTTTTGCAAATTAGCTGAACCGATCTGCTTTGTGCTGAAGCCCAACAAGAATATTTAGCCCAAGCTGCTTCAGTATATAAGGGAGACTTCAAGACCTAATTAATTATTCAAGCCGTCATACTAAAAAGTTTAGATTTTTAGGGTTTTGAGTTTACATGTGCTCTACTCTTGTATCGTTTTTGATGCAAGTTTAGAACCATTTGTGAGCCTTTCTTGTATCGTTTGTGATTCTTGTTTGGGACTGTGTGTGTGAGTTTAATACTCTTGTGTACTACATCGAAGTTGTGAAACAAGGTGTTAGTTGTTTGTGTTTGAAGGTAACTTCATCCTTGAGTTTGTGTTTAGGTCTAATAGGTCACATGGGCTGTGACTGACCATTAGGATAGTGAGATGGGATCTCAGATCTAGGAGTTCCTAGGTTGAAATCAGTATGGGTAGGTCTTACGTCTTTAGTGTAAACGAGGAGTTTGCTGAGAGATATAGAATAAGGACTACACTAGTGGATTTCCTTCCTGGCTTGGTAGCCCCCAGAGTAGGTGTGTTTGTCACCGAACTAGGTCAACAAACTCGTTGTGTTAAAAGGGAAGAACTCCAAGCTCTATTTTAAAAGGGAAAACTCCATATGAAGTATTACATGGACAACTACCATGTTATACACACCTGCGTATTTTTGGTTCTTTGTGTTTTGCACGAAACCAATACACAAATGGATACAAATTTGCAACTCGCAGCCGTCGGTGCGTTTTTGTTGGATATTCTTATGGACAAAAAGGGTGGAGAGTTTACGATCTTGAAAGCCATGAATTCTTTGTGTCACGAGACATAACTTTCTTTGAAACCCAGTTTCCTTTTCACCAAGTTGAAAAACAAAATGGTGATGTTGAGACAACTAGAATGATGTTGGAGCTACCAATCACTGAAGAGGCTGATATGGAGAGTCAAAATAATGGTGGGGTAGCCTATCAAAATGAGCCATCAGAAGATATAATAGTTGACAATATGGGGGGTGGTATTCATACTATAGAAGATGATGAAGATGGTACTGATGCAGTACCAAACCCCCCACATATGCAACCTCAAAGTAGTAATGATGAGAATGAGAATGAATCATTAGGGCGTGGTTGTCGTGTTAAGTATCCGTCCACTCGGTTGCAAGGCTACGTCACAAACACGGTTCGTAAATTGAGTCTTTTCCCTTGCTCACCAACTCAATCTGATACTTCATGAGCACCCTATCCCATCACACATTATGTAAATTGTGAAAAAATTTCTTTGCCCCATAAACATTTTCTTGCAGCAATTAGTGCAGAAAAAGAACCTCACTACTTTCATGAAGCTCTTGGTAGTGAAAGATTCTCGTTGGAGAAGCACAATGCAAACTGAAATACAAGCTCTTGAACGAAACAATACATGGAGCTTACAACACCTGCCACCTGGGAAGAAAGCTCTCGGCTGCAAATGGGTGTACCGCATAAAGCACAACTCAGATGGTACAATTGAACGATTTAAGGCCCGATTAGTCATACTTGGCAATCACCAAGTGGAAGGGGTAAATTACACTGAAACATTTGCGTCGGTGGCAAAAATGGTCACGGTACGCACTGTATTAGCAGTGGCAGCAACAAAAGCTTGGGAATTGCATCAGATGGATGTGCACAACGCGTTTCTCCATGGAGATCTGCATGAAGAAGTCTTCATGAAAATGCCTCCTGGTTTTTCAACAGAGCAACAAGACATGATCTGCAAGCTTCGCAAATCACTTTACGGGTTAAAACAAGATCCACGTTGTTGGTTTGCGAAGCTTTCCGCTGCTCTCAAATCTTATGGATTCAACCAATCATATCTTGATTATTCTTTGTTTACTTTGCACCAAGAAGATTGTGGTTCTTGTTTACGTCGATGATTTAATCATTGCCGGCAATACTCCGTCTATCATCAAGCGTTTTAAACTCTACCTTAGCACTTGTTTTCATATGAAAGACTTGGGTGTCTTAAAGTATTTTCTCAGAATTGAAGTTGCTAGATATCCTACTGGAATTTTTCTCTGTCAGCGTAAATACGCGCGTGACATCAAATCTGAAGCCAAACTTCTTGGTGCTAAACCTACAGCCACTCCATTGGAGCAAAACCATCGCTTATCACTAGTTGATGGATCATTGTTGTCCAATCCTGAGCAATATTGGCGTTTGGTTGGGCGGTTGATTTATTTGTGTTTCACTCGTCCCGAGCTATCATATTCTGTCCACATTTTGTCTCAATTCATGCATGAACCCCAGACTGATCATTGGGAGGCTGCACTAAGAGTGGTTCGGTTCTTGAAAGGCAATCCGGGATAAGGAATATTTTTCAGTAAAAACTGTGACCTGTAACTTCATGGTTGGTGCGACTCAAATTGAGCCAGCTGCCCTCTAACTAGGCGATCAGTCACTGGCTGGCTGGTGCAGCTTGGTGACTCACCTATTTCCTGGAAAACGAAGAAACAACACACTGTCTCTCGGTCATCTGCTGAGGCTGAGTATCAGTCAATGGCAACCACTACATGCGAGTTAAAATGGTTAAAAGGGATCCTCTCCAATCTAGGAATTGATCATGGCAAACCGATGATCATTCACTGTGACAGTCAAGCGGCTATGCACATCGCCAAGAACCCGGTGTTCCATGAACGCACTAAACACATTGAAGTTGATTGTCATTTTGTCCGGAATGAAATTCTCAAGGACAATATCTGCCCAATATGTCTCGACTACTGCTCAACTTGCGAATATACTCACAAAAGCATTAGGAAAACCGCAATTTGACTCTTTTATCGGTAAGTTGGGCATTCAAAATCTTCATGCTCCTACTTGAGGGGGGGTATTAAGTTATTTTGGTAATTAGTTATATTTGGAAAACATCCTGCAAATTAATATGCAGATTAGGTTTTGTTTATTTGATAGTCTGACTTAGTGCTGTATATGATTAGGCGTAAATGTATATGTTTAATAGGATCAGTTGTTGCAACTATCAGAGGCATAATTCTAGGAGCTAACAGAGGCCTCCTTTTTGTATATAAACCATGACATATTTGTGAAATAAACAGACATGTGAATCAATCAGTTTTTCATATAAACCCTATTTTTAATATTAAGCCTATTTTAAGCCTATTTTTAATATTAAGAATATTATAACACATTAATTAAATTTGAAGAATTCATATAAACCCTACAAAACCTCTCAAAACCCTCCCCTAATACAACTTTTTAATTCCCCCAAATGAGGAGGGTCTTGTATTATGAAGAAAAATTAACCCCTCAAAGCTCTCCCATCTCAATGTCATCTATTTCTTCCACTTGCTCATTTTCCTTTTTTCCAAAACCCTCCCCTCCCTTCCCCTCCAAACTCACCAACAAAGCCTTCCTTTCAATATAAGATTAGCTGTTCCAATCCAGCAATGTCCAATTATGTGTTCCCTTTTCAACTACTTAGCCTTGTTATGGAATCGGAGACTTTTTTTCCTTTCTTCTTTCAATTCATCATCTTTGTCTACTTTTATTCAAACTAAACCAAAAAGGACAATGAGAAGTCCATATACTTTTATAACCTCTGATGTGTCAAAGGTGTTGAATTTCAATGCATTATTCTTTTAGATGGATGCTCAAATAGTGGACAGTATGCACTCTAAAAGGAGAAAAAATGCTGAGTTTGGAGCAATTATTCAAAGGTGCAAAGCAATTATTGATTCAAAATTGAATTGTGGTTTATTTGCTTAGCAAAAAGAAATAAGTGATTTAGTTTGTAAGGAGATAAACAAATATAGTTTGCTCATTACTTTGTAGGGGTGGTCCTTCACACCCGAGTCTGTGTCAGGATCTCGAACTCCTTATCCCTTAACTTTAACCGATTGAGCTACCCAATTCGCCAATAATTTACACTATTAATTTAAGATCGAACATAAAAATCAATCACTTCATCATACATTTAACATATAAAATTCAAACACCTTAAACACCTGCAAGACACTCCATCTCATTAAACCGGAACAGAGTTAAAAACACATTTAAGAAAAACTAACATTTAAAAGACTTGTTTTACCTAAAAAATGTTATGCGACATAAGCAACTTACAATATATGAAAGAACATAGCTATTTCTTGTAAAAAGACTTTTGATAAAAGTAAAATCTTCCAGTAGCAGGCCCTGATTGAGTTGAGATGAGATAAGCTTATGTCAGAAAGCTTATGTCAGATTCTTCTCCGAACTCGCTAGCAACACAAGTAACTCTAATTGACATCTGGTTTCTTCAAGTTCAAACAATTATCTGTTGCTTGTCTATACAACTCCTGGACCTGATTTAATTCTTTTTCTAAAATCAAGAATTCAAATAAAATGGTAAGAGTGCATCTACCTTTTCCTCAAATCAAGAACCAGTGTAAAATCCAAACAAGGGTAAACCAACAACTAAACAAGTATATTGTTTTGATATTATTGCATTTGCTGTTACAATAAATAAGTTGATGAAAGTTTCATGGTTTCAGGAAGGTGAGAAAAACATAGAAGTCTTTACCAGACGATCAAAATTCATATATGATATATGAAATCTCAATACAAGTTGTGCTTATCTAACTAACCTGTAACTCAATAAGTAACTAACATCTTTTTTTTTACTAAAGGTAACTAATATCTTTTATTATTCTAATAATAATTTATGGACATTACTTGATACTTTGATGACCTTAGTTTGAATAAAAAGCCGGATACCACTATCATGAAAGAGCTTTGGTGTCCGACACGTATCTGATACACATCCAAAAAGTATCCAATAATTTTTTAAATTGTTTTAAAAATAACTTCACTGACATTTCTCAAATAGATCCTTGACACTTATTTCCAACCAAAGACACAAGAATATGCATTTTAATAGTAGAAAGCATATATTCTAATATAGGTTGGGGAAAGATATGTAATTATGCATACTTGTTATGATCACAAATATTTTCAAAAGAATTGTATCAAACACTGTACTTATGTACATTAACGAGCAGTTAGTAATGTGAATATCTTATTACAAACACTGTGCACTTATGTTCTCTTTCTCTATCCTCTTCAAAAAAAGATGTTCTCTCTGTTTTTATATATACAATTATACACATAATAATATATAGAATTTGTTGTCAACATATCTCATCCATGTCGTATTTTGGCTTTTCGAAATTTCCTGTATCCCCATAACTTACAATTTTCTAAGCGTACTATATACACACACACACACACACACATATATATCTGTGCTTGTCAGTATATAAAGCCAGTTCCAAGTGAAAGCCAATCACTGGCCAATTAATGTGAACAAATAACTGCAGCAGTAAAAATGAAATGCTCTATACATGAACAAAACCACTTCGATGTTTCCAATTCATTTTTCTCAAATTTAACACTATGCTGTTATGTGCTATCCATAAAAAAGAAAATATACACCCCAGGCATCTTTTTCAAAGAATCTAACTTGCTGAAGAACTCAACAAATCTTATTTTTAATGTTAATCATGAATTTACATTTAATGTGTTAGAGAACTCAACATAAACAGAAAAAAATTTGACAGACCTGCAGCTTCCAATTGCTTCTGAAGTTCTTGGCCTACTGCGTCATTTTCAGCCTGGAAGGTAAAATCCATAAACAATTAAAAAAACACTAACACAACACTATTTCTTAAAATTAGACAAGCCGTTATAAACTACTGCCGCCAACCAATCATATATAAAAAGCAGTCAGTGAGTTGAGGTCCATACTTGTAGTTCTGCAATCCTCTTAAGTTGTGCTTCTTCACCCGTCTCAGATATTGGAAGCGATGCAACCAATAAATCAAACTGCAGCAGAAACAATGGATATACTTCAACAGACCACTCATTAAAACTTAAATAACGCTCAACATGGCCTTGAAGAGTGCATTGTATAATTAGCATGGATAAACAGAACAGCCAGAATGATGTTTAGCCAAGTGGAACAAACGTCTTATATTTCTTTAAAAGTCATTATTGGTTTGTAAAACAAAGTGATAGAGGCAGGAGATAAAATTTAAGTTCTGCTTGTACATAACATAACACGGTAAAATAAAAAAAAATCAGAAGAGCAAACTGGGATTTTATAGTGCATAAGTATATGTTCAGCATCAAGTCAACCTGCAGTTAATGAAAGATGAATGAATAATCTATTTCCTAGGTTGTGAACATTCACTATGTTGGAAATCCGATTCTTTCTTCCTGTTATCAGGATATGCCTCCAGTTTTTTATAACTATTAAACACCAACATTCAAAGAGTGGAGACACATCTTATCTCCAACACACGTAGTTATCAATGCAGGATTGCGGTGCGGTGCGGCCAACCCAAAAAATGGCGTGGGCGCTATTTCAGCGATGTGGACACTAATATATATACATTTACACACACAAGCATACAACTATCATGCATGAACTAAAACAGTATATTATATGAGGAGGGATATATTGACTCCAAGAGTAAGTCAATAGAGTTACTCCAAATCACTACCCTCCATTTATTTTAATCTAATGGTCTTAATTAATTACTAATTCATCTTATGTGAGTACTACTTTACACAATCATTCCCTTTCCTATGAACCTGCTCATTTCTTTCTGATCCATTCCCTTCCCAATCGCTAGAGCGCAACTATACATGGCTTTATCAAATTAGCAGGTTCGGTGCTTTCTGATTTTGCACAACAAGATTCCACAACCCGATCAACCATTGGATTATTTTTCTGCATCTTGCAATTGTTCTATGCTTCAATTGCTTCGATCAACCAATCACACACTAACTGCCAATTTATGTATAATATTGTTTTAATCCAATTCTTCAATTTATTGTTGTTAATCTCCTCTGTTGAAGAAAATTATTGAAGATTTGTCAGATTTTCGCTCCCTGTTTATCGATCTATTTTACTGCGTTGATGATCGGAATCTAAATGGATTGGAAACAATTGCATGAAGCAGGTTCACATAGGCAATGGAATGATTGAGTAAAGTAGTAACACGTAGATTAAAATAAAATTATGGGTAATCATTTCGAGTAACTCTAATGACTTACTCTTGGAGTCAATATATCCCTCCTCATATTATATTTCACCACAAAAAAATAATTATATTTATTGAAATAATATACTCCACGAGAGGCCCAATTACAATAATCAAGTTTCATGCTCCACGGCACTTAAGTACCGTTGAAGTTTTTTATTTTTTTTAATGTATATGTAATTATGGTTGTTGAACGGCAGTTAACTGCCGCCGCAAGTTAACTACCGTTGGGGGCATTTGAGTAATTTTCTGGTGTGGGAGAGCAATTTTTAAGTGTAAAGAGCAATGCCCTCATACCTTCTTCCTCTCCTCTTTTTCTTCACTCCTTCTAAACCAGTGATAAAGGGTTATCTGAATATCTTCCTCTACTATTCTGTGTTTCGTCCTCCTTTGTCTTGCCTGGTCTAAGTTATTCCTCTTTGTCACGTTTTAAAAACTGATTTTTTCTTAAAAATCGATCCATGTCAGCAACGTAGCACATTTACATGGGTGATGCAGTGGGAATGGACAACATCACAGTGGATCAGCACTGGGATAACTCGGTCAAAGCAGCTGCATCACCCATCTGAACCGCTCTGGTGCGGCTGGGAGTGGTGGCATCAAAATTTCAGCTCCGCACCGCTATATCGGCCGTTATTGACAAACACATGCCAAGCATTGATACGCCATCAAATTTGAGCAGAATTGTTTAAAATATATGATACTGGTTGTAAATATGATCGTATATTTTGTAATTATTATCACAGATTATATCCAGCCAGTTAATCTGACCCCATTTAATTAGTTTAGCGATTCAACTCTTATTACATTTAAAATAATATCCAGAATATTATTCACCAATTCTACAGTCCAACATAACCATATTTAAAATGCTACATACCTGCTTTGCAGCCTTGACCAAAGAAGCACCCATGAGCTTTGGTTCTTCAGAAAAATTTGCCCCGTCCTCCGTAGGATGTGGAGGTGGTTCAGGGTAATTTGGCGAGAGGCGGTTAGGAGGAGCATCCCTTTGCAATGTTCCGACGGTATTTAAAGCTAAGTTTGCTATCAAATTAACTTGTTCTTGTAGCTGAGAGATTATATCCATTACAAGAACTACTTTCTGGTGGAAATATTTACTTCGTAAAATTGAAGTTGTCAACTGCAAAATAAGAAAAAGAAAGCTTATACATGTCATATATATGTATACGTGCATCTATAGACAGCATTGTAACCTCCTAACCTAGGAATTTTCTTCTTTACATTCTTTAAGAAAGCTATAGCGGCCGCGCATGGCATAGCAGTGGCGAACCGCTACGCTTGTCATTGTAGCGTGGCATTTTGAAATAGCATCCACGCCAGCTGCGTAGCGGATTTGGATAATTGTAGTGTGCAATAAAAAAACAGGGAAAACACCATACAATGAAATTTCATAAGGGGTCACTAATAATTGAAGTGTGCAATAAAAAATCAGGAAAACAGAATTTTTTTAACTAAAGTAGAAATTTGAACAAGTTAACCCGGTGCACTAAGGCCCCGCATTCGCAGGGTCCGGGACAGGGTCCCCCATTTTTGGTGTATTGTACACAGCCTTACCCTGTTTTTGACACAAGAGGCTGTTTCTAGGACTTGAACCCGTTACATTTCAGTCACATGACAACAACTTTACCAGTTGCGCCAAGGTTACCCCTCCAGAAATTTGAACAAGTTAACATATAAACAATTTATCAAACACTTGGCATACACTAAAATCTAAACAGTGTGAGAAATATAATAGCTATTAAGATCGGTTGAGCAATTTAGTGAAAACCCAATGACAAAACAATACAACAGAATCAAATGCAAAGCTTAACCACAAAAAAGAGATGAAATCAAAGATGAAGTTTTGATCTTTAACCAAAATTAGTCACAATGAAGAAGAGTTAAAAATACCAAAGCAATGGCGCAATTTTTCCCTTCTTCGATGGTGTTTCTCACTTTTTGTTCTTTTCGTGTTTCTTAATCGCAGCAGAATATGATATGTTAAAACTTAAAACAATTATTTTTGTTCTCTTGTTTCAAACCTCAGAAAGGAACCGGTTCATGGGTCGGATCGGATATGAATTGGGTTGATTGAACAGCCTTAAATCATGGGTTAACGGGTAAGCTAGATCCAGCTAACTATAAGGGTGTGTTTGTTTTAAGTTTACAAAATTTATTCCTAAGAAGAAAAACATTCCTTGGATTATAAAGATGAGAATTTTATTCCAAGGTATTTAGAAAAAATATGTTTTGTTAACTTTATAATATTTCTTGGAACCATAAAAATAGGGATTATAATAGGTAACTATATAAGAATTTATTCTCATCTCCATGGAAACTTTATTCCCACCTTTTTCCATAGGAAAATTTTTCTATTCCCAGGAACATTTTATACTCGGGAATAAAATTTAGTAAACTTGTAACAAACATAGGCATGTATTTCTATCATTTTATTCCCAAGAATCAACAAATATAACTTGAAACAAACACACCCTAAGTGAGAATAGAGGGAGAAAGCAAAACACAGTTTAAAAAAAAGAGCTTAAATAGGACTTTCGTCCCTGCAAATATAGGTCATTTAAATTTTCGTCCCTGCAAATATAGGTCATTTAAATTTTCGTCTCTGAAGTTACTAATCAGACGTAACTGGGACCATTTTTCAAATGATTAATATTTGCAATGGCAAACTGGAAGGATTAGTAACTTCAGTGACGAAAATTCAAACAGTCTATATTTGCAAGGACAAAAGACCTATTTAAGTCACACACAAAAAATTAAATTTCACCAATGGTCCTAATTTATTTAATTGTAACAAATTGATTATTTAAGTTTTTTTGGACCACTTAGGTCATTTATGATTTTGTTTTGTGGTGGACGGGGTTTGAACACCGGACCTTGCATATATTAGGTCATTTATGTTAATTATTTATAACAAGTTGGTCATTTAAACTTTTCCTACTCCAATTAGGTTATTTAAGTTATTTAACCGTAACAATTTTAGGTATTTTTTAAAAATATATGTTATTTGGGGACTAAAAGTTACAAAAAATAACTTAAAGAACCTAGCATTATGAAAAATACTTAAAAGACTAACTTGTTACAAATAAATATCTTAAAGTACGTAAGTGGTACGGAAAAAAAACGTAAAATTAATTTGTTACAATTAAATAACTTAAAAACTTCTGGTGCAATTTAACCTTTAAAAAACTAATCTAAATTAGGCTTATTAGCCTATCAAAAGTTTTTATTTTAATTTTGGTATGATCTTTAAAAGTCTTGTCTGATCTATTAGTCTGTCTAAAAACATGGTTTATGTTAAGGATTTTTAATAGAATATTTGACATATTTATAAAAAAAACAGTTAAATTTCACCATATGTCATTTAAGTTATTTAATTGTAACAAATTGGTCTTTACATTTTTTCGTAGTATTTAGGTAATTTAAGTTAATTAATTGTAACAAGTTGGTCCTTTAAGTTTTTCTCGTACCAACAAGGTCCTTTAAGTTATTTAACCGTAACAATTTGGGAGATTTCAAATCTTAATATTGCAAGTTATTCGGGGTCTAAAAGTTACAATTGAATAATTTAAAGGACCTAAGTGTTACGAAAAATACTTAAAAGGACTAACTTGATATAATTAAATAACTTAAAGGCGTAAGTAGTACGAAAAAAAAAATTAAAGGATCATCTTGTTATAATTAAATAACTTAAAGGACCTACGCTTTAATTTAGGCTTAAAAAGCTTGTTAACATATAATTCTTTAAAGGCTAATAGGTCAATAAAATTAATTTTATAAAACATGCTCATCCAATTTTTGTTCATGTTATAAACATGTATTGCTTGTATATCCAATAAAATTTTATAGTGATCCATTTTGTAGAAGCTAATAAAAGCATATATTGCATACATTTGACCTATTTTCTTGTTTTTTTTTTTGTTTTTTTTTTGTTGCTAATATGGTTCCTTACTTTGTAATTTGAAATGATATGAGAATGACAATAGTAAAAGATTAAGAGGGTAATATTAAAAATTATGTGTATTCGTTAGAATTGAAATAAGAGAGTCATATAAAGAGTTTTGTAACTCATTGAAAGTCTCAAATGGGCGGTCTTAGTAGACCTAATAGGCTTTTTTTCTAATTCTTAATCTGACCTATTTAAATTAACCGACTTTTCAAAGAGCACGAGCTTAACTTATTTAATAAACAAGTTAGGCCGAACTGGGCTTTAAGTAAGTCGGGCCATAGGTTCTTGAGGAGCAGTTTGACATATTCCCACCCCCTACAACTAACCCACTGATTACACGAACTGACTCATAACATTTGGTTGGCTTGAGAAACTTGACAATATCGATGAAAAATGCTCAATGGGCCTTTTTATTTACTTACAGGCCCCTCGAAAATCCTAAGAAAATTGCTCTTTAGACATACATGGTTTTCTCTCAAGCACCCTGAGCTGATGAAAATACTGTTGAGGCAAAATCCCTAATTGATTTTAAAGATAACAAACCTTGATGATTAAGGAATTAATAGGACTTTGATTAATTTTTTGGTATTTAACTTGTGCTCTTGAGTGGTTAATTAAGACAGGAACAAGTTTCAATTCATACCAAGATACAAAGAATCAAAGGACATAAAGACTTAAGAACTCAGTCAGAGTTTAGAAAGTTAAAAAGAGTTCAGAAGGTTGTTCATAATGAACATCAAGAACCAAGCCCAGAAATTCATGAACCAAATGAAGAACATGCAAGGTTCACGTGACTTAAATAAAAGCTCAGTAAAGTACATTGACTAAGATCAATCAAGGAATAAAGGCATTTAGTTGTTTAAAGTCAAAAGGGGCATCTTCAATGTTCTTTCAAGACTATGAACATTTGAAGTACAAAACATTAGGAATATTCCATTAAGAATATCATCCTAGATGTTTTCCATGTTGCACTTCATCAATGTTTCACTATTAGGATTTGATTACATCAAATAAGAG
>Ga0315914_1009693_pt1 | contig 12267 bp, 7 predicted proteins | sample MpolenodulesMG_FD_203920 | JGI IMG/M metagenome (GOLD analysis project Ga0315914, IMG submission 203920) | Medicago polymorpha root nodule microbial communities from Los Angeles, California, United States - elongated nodules | ecosystem: Host-associated > Plants > Roots > Nodule | place: USA... | reverse complement strand
AATAGAGTGCTAAAGGGTAGTGCGAAAGCTATGACATTCCAATTCCATTGGCACCCCTTAACTCTCATATATAAATTAAAGTTAATAAAAAAAGGAGGAAAAAGGTCCTACATAAAACAAAAAATCATAAAACATGTATGCTAATGACTTCAAACATTTAAAGCTCCTGTAAAATCTTGTACATCATCAAAATGTCGATTTATGAAACAAGGGAAGAGACAAGACAAACTTGAAGGAAAAAAAATTAAATAGAAAATGAGAAAACAGAACAATAAAGAGATAATTTTGACTTAAAAACGTAGTTGTATTGTACGTTGACAAATTTATATGAGTCGTACTCAGGTTACCAGTGATGATTTTGGCATGCATGCCATCCCCAATCATCATTAAGTTCCGCTTATCTTGATTGATGATGACATCCTCTTGGTAAACACCCTTTTTTATGTGTATTATGTAGCGTGTTGTGCTCTTTTCAGAGGCTGCAGATACGACATCAGTCACCCTAGTAAAGTTTCCATCTTTAGCAACAATAACATCAGCATTATGGACATCATTTCTCTGCAACTGCTTGCTATCCTTTGCCTTAACCCACGAAGGAAGCGCCTTAACCCACGAAGGAAGCCGTTCTTCACGGCTGAGGTGATCCGCCGGAGTCGATACCTTAATTTGGATGAGCAGGTCATGCACAAGTGAAATCATTATAAGACCTAATTGAAGACAAATTCAAATACTCAATAGATGGGAAGTTGTTCAAGTTACAGTCATTCTACCTTAACTCTAATAGTGAAGGAAGTGTACTCACTACTTGTACCCAATTGGTTTCCATATGAAGATCAATTGTACTGAAACCAAGGTTGAGATATTTCAAGGAAGAAAGTGGAGAAAGCCAATGAAGACTATCCATATGAAGACCACCATTTAAGGATAAGTCAAGGTAGAGAAGTTTAGATGGCAATTTGAATTATTTCAATGGGACAGGAGATAAGAGTATTAAGTCTATCATTGGCGCCTTCAACGTAGTCCGTGCATGTATTTCCATGCGCAATTATAGCACTAAGCCATGTCCTAAACTCTGAACTCAAGTCCCCATTACTCCATAACCATACAAATTAGCAATTTCTTTTAATTAAAGAAAATCAACAACACACATGATCATGCATAACAACTTTGTCCCGACTCAATTTTTTTTTTTTTAAGAATTTAAAATGAATTTTATTACCACTTCAAAAGAGTCCTTCCTAGCACAAGACGTACTAAGAAAAGGACTTTAGAGTCAAAAACAATATTTACAATAGTCACCTGTACAGAGCAAAATAAACAGAAAAGAAACTCTTAGCCTATGCCCAATATGGTAAATGGACTAAGCCACCACCCATGATAATTGAGGGGAAGAGAAATATACTTCGCCTTCAACCACGTATAAACAAGCGACTTAATCTTGTCACGACTCAATTTAGATTATGATTAACGCACAAACTACTACCTTCATTTTTTTAAGGACTACATTCGTGTATGTATGTATATATATAATTAACTACTAATTTCTTAAAGCTTGGATATTTTAAATTAGAATCTAAACGTCCTTTTTTTTTTTTGGTAGTGGTTGGGGTTCGAACCCCAGACCTCACATATATTATGCATTGTCCTTACTAGTTTCTTTGAGTAAATAGATTTCTTATTCATAATGACAATAGTGATTGTTCTATTGTATTATTATTGACAAACTAGCATCTTTATACTTGCAAGTTGTAATCCCTTTTCCATCACCATTCAAACTTATTGCTCACAAAATAAATAAATAAATGGAATAGTATCTTCCACTCATTTCCTAATATACAAAACTCATACCCAAGTTGTCAGATTAGTGAGTCTACACCGTCTCGTAAATGGTTTGTAGACTTGACTCTTAAACTCAAATCGTAAACTCGTACGAATCTATGAGAAATTAAAAATTACTTTAAAAAAAATCATGCAATTGACATATAATATATACACGTGCGTACGCACTCGCACATACAACAAGTTAATATTCTGTAAAAAAAAACACAAGTTATTATAAAAATTCAAATTTCATACTCCACGACAAACTTGTTATAAAAAAATTCTGAATAAAACAAGAAAGAATATATTAAGTAGATAAGGTCCTAGTTTCTTCTTAAACATTGACTATTTTTTTTTAAAGACATATAGTGCTAAAGCGTATTGTGAAAGCGATGACATTCCAATAATGTTGGCACCCCTTAACTCTCACATATCATTTGCAAGGACACTAAAAAAATTAAAGTTATTAAAAAAAGGAGGAAAAAAAGTTCCTACATAAAGCAAAAAATTCATAAAACATGTATGTTAATGACTTCAAATATCCACAGCTCCTTAAAATCTTGTACATTATCAAAATGTCGATTTATGAAACAAGTGAAGTGAGAACAAAACAAAAACCTAAGGAAGAAAGAGAAACGATGTGATTCACATCAAGAAAATACTAGAGAAAAACCGTCAATGAAGGAAAAATATCGTCGATGAAGTAAAAGTGAGTTCGTCGTCGATGATATTAGAGTGAGAGTTATTCCTAAATTATTCATTGATTTTTCTAAAAAAAATTGATTTTTTTTTTAGTTTGTGCCATTTTTTTAAAAATAATATTGTATATTTTTCTTTTCAAAAAGGCTTATGGACTCGTAAACTTGCCTTAGACTCGCGAGTCTATTCGAGTCAGTATGAGTCTACCAATAGTATATCGAGTTTATTATAAAAATGATTTTATGCGGATATCACTCAATTTTGCCTCCGATACTTGTAAACTTGCACAAATCTAGGAGTCTACTCGCGAGTTTGACAACCATGAGAGTACCTAACTCACCAACAGGAAAAAAATACAAGAGGTATCTGACTTCAAAAATAAATGAATAAAGGAACGCCTACTTGTGAGTTTAGTGTGTTTTTGGTTGGTTTTTGAAACAATATACTCTCCTTTTAAGTGTGTGGCCATAACAAATATATAATTCGTCTTTCCACCAAGTCATAGATTATTGACGCGGATTGAAGCGACTAATCCTGTAGATCAATTTCAACGTCCACTAACATGAACTCAATTGAAGCGAGAACAAAGCTCTATGTGTCCCGATTCAAAACAAATCTTAGGTACCGTTTGACCAGACTTTTCTCCAGTCTAAAAGCTATTTAAAATAAAGTTAAAATAAAGGTTTTTAAGAAAGAAGTTAAAGTTGTTTGGTTTCTTAATTTTTTTTAGTTTTAAAGCTATTTTTAAGTTAAAAGTTGTTTGGCAAAATATTGTACAAAACTTACTTCTCGACAATTTATTTCACAAGCACATCTCTTAAACTCACGCGGGGAATCTTTTCTTTTATTATATTTCAATATGTTTTTTTCTTCCATTTTTTTTGAACCGGTGCATTTAATGTTTTTTGAAGGAGGGTCCATTTAATTTTATTATCTTTTTTTTTAAAGAATTTTATTATCTTTTTATCATTCTTTTTTTACAAAAACAAAACGATATTCATTCATTCAAATCGATAGAGTACATCAGATACAAACATCGCTAAAAACGTAAAGGGTGAATCTGCGAACAAACTCATAGCACCCAAGTTAATAGCACACAACGGCAAAATGCCTACAAGTAATATGATAAAACCTAATTCACCGAAATACCCATGCTTCCGAATCTGCAACGTTGACGTCCAAATCATTGGTTGAATTTGTAATTGACTGATGTAGATCTTTCAATAGGAACTGAACAAACACCGCGACAAGACGCGAAATCAAACGCCGCACAAGACGATGAAAAACACAACGCCGCACTTAGACGGCGAAATCACAAAAAACACAAAACGAAAAACTTGATAGATGTGAAAACCACTTATTTAGATTGAAAGAAAAGGGAAAAAAAGATGTAGAGGGGTGATTCTTGGTCAAAAAATGACCTAAAACCATCCCTCCTCGATGAACGAAGGAGAAAGAAAGTTTAGAGAGAAGTTGGAGTTTCTCTCACTAGAAAACTAGGGCCGACATCTTTTTATCACTTATATATTTAATTTCAACATCGTTTAATTATCACAACCTCGCAAATAGTTTTATTCACGTTATCATTGAATGACACCAAATATTTTCATTCCCTTTCTTCAACCTCGTAAATATATACACACATTAGCGTTTAGAGTAATAATTTCTATTTGTCTGTTTTTTGTTACGCTATTGCGTATAATTTTTTAGTGTTGCATAATGCGTAAAATTATTTTTATAAAATTTTGATTTTAATTAAAAGTACAAGTATAGATGCCTAAAAAAAATTATACTTATATATATTCCGCACCTTTATATTGTAACAAATAATGAATATCTTTTTCTTATTAAAAAGAAACTAAACATATCTTTTTCAATGACACTAACAATGTAACAAATATAATATTATATAATATAAATTCTTATCTTTTTGAATGGCACCAAAAACATGGTATTCTTATAACAAAATTTGTTATAGAGTATAATTGGAAAAGAAAACACCAACTATTCCCCTAAAAAAAAAAGTCTCTTTATACACACACATACACACAAAATAATTATACGCATTATGCAACACTAAAAAAAAATTATACGCAATAGCGTAACCAAAAAAACATACAGAAGGATATAAAGTATTACTCTAAACGCTAATGTGTGTATATATATTTGCGAGGTTGAAGAAAGAGAATAAAAATATTTGTGTCATTCAATGACAGTGTGATTAAAAATATCTGTGAGATTGTGATAATTGAACGATGTTGAAATTAATATATAAGTGATAAAAAGATAATAAAATTCCTTAAAAAAATAATAAAATTAAATGGACCCTCCTTCAAAAAAAATTAAATGGACCTGTTCAAAAAAAATAAAATAAAATAAAATGGAAGAAAAATACATATTGAAATATAATATTAAAAAAAAAAAGTTCCCAACGTGAGTTGAAGAGAGGTACTTGTGAAATAAATTGCCGAGAAGTGGTTTTTTGAAGTTGCATTCAACAACTTTTGGTAAAAGCTCATTCCATTCAATTTTATGCATTCTAAAAAAAGTACTTTTTTTAAAAGGTATTTTATTGATATTATGTTTGGCCTACCTTCTCCTTAAAAATGTAGAGAAACTGAAAGAAGTCAGACCAAACAGTACCTTGTTGGTATTTGAGAAATTCAAACACAAAACCTAGAGAGAAACACACTCCCTATATTTTGAAGTTTCATGGCATTTGGTTTTCATGTATTTTTTTTTCTATTTTGAAGTTTCAAAATGTTATTAATTTCCAACAAGAAGAGTTTAATGATTCTCACCTATTAGAAAAAAGTTTGAATCAACAATGTTGTACTCAACCTCTAATTTGTTTGGGTTGTAGTGAGTCGTGACCTTGGTTATTTTAAGTTTTTTTTTTTTTTTTCGTTTTTGTGTAGGTAGTATGTTTTTTAATGTGAATCGAATAGTTTTTACAATCAACTATAAAATTAATTTTTTTTTAGCAAGTATTGATAATTATATTACTTGGTTCCGTAAGCATAATTCAGTTGACAGGGATATGCATTATTACATGCAGGGGCTGAGATTCGAATCTCAGACACCCCACTTTTCACTTTGAAAAAGATAAATTATAGTCACTAAACTACTAAACCAAAATAATTACTATATTACTTGATTTACACATTATTTGTACTTTATACACATACACGCAATGCAGCACCCAGAAATCTACGTAAGACAAATTTCTCAAGTCTAGGTATTAAACAGTGAAGGTTTGTACATAGTTGACTCTAAGTCATTGACTTTATGAACTTTTTCTAAGTTTTTATTGTGTTATAGAAAAAGTTAGCCTGGATTCTAAATATGTGTACACGTTTCATTGAACTTCCTCAGTCATAAAATACAAATGTCGGTTTGTTAAATATTTCCTCCGTTTCACAATACTTATTGCTTTTGAAGAATTTATACATACTAAGAAATCAAATAAATTTTATTATTTTTGATGAAATTTTGTGTGTTTTTTCTACAATACTCTTTACCATTTATTATTTCATCCTATTATTTCTCTCTACAATTAAAAGATAAGGGTATTATCGACAAACCAATAATTAATGTTGCGTTGAAACTTGAAAGTGACAAGTAATGTGAAACAAAATTATTCTACAAAAGCGACAAGTATTGTGAAATGGAGGGAGTAATTTTCAAATAAAAGTTTGATTTTATTTTTCAGCATAATATTAATAGTACTTTATTATAATTGGTTAGTGTAAATAAATATTAGAAGAAATTGACAGTTGGATAATATAAACTATTTTTTATTTTGTCAAAAAAAAAACTATTTTTTATAGAAATTTCAAACATTTATTCATTTACCTTGTCATAGTATAAATCAAGTAGGAGTGTTTACGTCATCATATATCTATGGTAACAAGTTGAAGCATGGAAAAAATGTTGCATACGGTGGAAAGAGATAATGGAAACAAAGAACAAAGAAACTCATGTTGATCACAATCCTAATATTGAGTTAGGAGATAACACTGTTTTACATAAATTTTCTTCATCAGATCAAGAAAAAATTGAAATGAATCGCAATGAAGTAGCTCAATCGGATTTAGTTGACACTCTCTTTTGGGAAGACCTGCACGAGGAAGTTGTAGCACGTACACTTACTCCCTTGAGTTATCCTAAAGTTCAGGACGTTTTTGGTAAGTCCATAGTGGTATTGGACTCTAACTTGTCAAACTTCAATAAAAATGTTATTCATGATGACATGCAAGTTTTAGAACTTGTTCATATCGAGGCCTAACAAACTATGGATTTTTGGTGTGATTCTTGGGCTATGATGGCTCGGAAATGAAGAAAGCAATTCCAGTTGGTGGTTCCAAGAAAAAAGAACAAATTAAAGCACCAGCAAATTGAGACTAGCAAAGGGTTCAATAGGTAGGTGCTTCAAAGTTCAAACTGATCGCCTCGCTAGTTGTGGTCACGCTTACTTGTAGGTAGATCTATATGTTTTGGTCTTTCTTTTGCTCTGTTTTTGTTTTCTTGAAGGGTTTTGGTTTATGCCCCCTCTCTTTATACTTTTAATATATGTTCTTGGTATTGCAGTAGGAGACCTCTCTACACCCAATCTTTCGCCTAATTTTTTTTTGGAGTGCTTGCGGGTATTTTTACCACATCAAACTATAACAAACTAAAGCCACAATAACACCAAAATAATAAACCGAAAAAACCTCCTTCCCTTCAAGTGCCCTAATTATTTGCTTAGTTTAACATACCATAATACTTAGTACTGGATTTTGTTGACAGTTTCTTGTAAATAGTGTATAGGAAAGCGCATATGTACATCTATTTTGTATCTTAAGACTATCCACAACAGAGCACCTTAAATTGTGTATTGAAATGGGTTATTTATATCTGCATCATTCATTTTACGGTAATACTTAATAAACAACAATTTTCTCCAACCCAACACCTCAAAAAAAATTAGTAAATAGGTCTCAAATCATTTTATATCAATATTACATTTCAACAATTTTTCTTTTATTAAGATATAATAAATGGAACTCGCAAAAAACGAAAAGAGAGATAGTGTTTCCGTAGCCACCCTTCTCAGTAGGCAACCATATTATACTCTTCAATAGAGGTGCCTATTTAATGTGGTGTTAAATAAGTGAAGCACCAATCATTATGGATGATCTAAGAAATCAAACTAATGATCCACATATTTGAAAAGTGTCAATTTATTTGTATAAGTGAACTTATATTTGAATTGATTTATTTGAGTTTATTTAGTAATATAAGTCTTGCGAGAATGTTTGAAAAAACTTATATGAAAAGAACTTATGATATTGTCAATAAACTATTATCAGTTTATTTTCATAAATTCTTCAAAATGGCTTATGAAAATGACTTATATTTTATCATAAAAATAACTTATGCACAATCACTTATCGTGATAAATGCTTATGAGCTGTAAAATATTTGTTTATCCAAACATGGCCAAGTCTAATACGTTTTTTCACCTAATCAATATCATTTTGATTGACTCTCAATTCTATGCTCGTAACGAACAAAAACCTAATCAATATGTTTTCAATATTAAAATAACAACTTTTTGTGGCTAGTGTTAATATAGAAATGGGGACCAAAATTCTTTGTTTGTATATAGCTATGGACGGTGGAGTTAGATGTTGATGCAACGAGTGATTCTGACAAATTGAAAAACTGATTTTTTTTTATGGGTTAATAGCATGATATTTAGCACACCAAGTTCTTAACATTTTTGATTGAATATTATGGTGTCAACTTTATTTCTTAGCCAAATGTGGTAGACACATGATTCATCTTCTGCACACATCCTCTATAACTTATGTTCAAATCCAGAATTATTACATAATTTTTGAGGGAAGAATTATTACATAATTGAAACGTATATTTTGTGACAACTTTCCCAACAACCTAGAAATATATACTCCAATGATATATTGACATAGTATTTTAAAGCTTTTATTTCTTTTGCTTTTACAAAAACATATCCATATACATAGGGTTGTCGAAATAGTTGTTGCTAAATATCATTTCTCTTTTCACAATTCAAATTGAGAGTAAATGGAAAATATTTTTCAAACATCCAATATCTAATGTACCACCGGAGAAAAAGAAAAAATGAGTAAACCATCAAATTGGTCTCTTTTTTTGTAAGTCATTCTCAAATTAGTCCATGACTTTATTAATATTTCAAATTAATCCTTATATTTGCCAAAAGTTTCTCAATTAGGTCAATGTCTTTATACTTTTGTCACATGATGAGGGACCAAATTGAGAAACTTTTGACAAAAATAAGGACTAGTTTGAAATATTAATAAAGTCAGAGACTAATTTGAGAATGACCTACAAAGACAGGGACCAATTTGATGGTTTACTCAAGAAAAAATAGTAAAATGATAGATGTGGTAGATTGATGATGTGATACAAAGAGAGATATAAAGAGAAAATGAGGTGTTGAAAGAGTGTATGAAAGGTAAGGGAAATAATAAAGAGTGCTCTTACGACATTGGTTAAGAGAACTACAAAAATAGAAATGTTGTATTGAAAAATTTTGAAAAGTGATAGATTTGACTTTTTAAAAGTTAAAAATTTGTTGAATTCAAAGCAAAGCTACCACTTTTGATTTTCTTAACAAATGTCATGTTAAGTACCCTTAGAGCACTTATTAACATAACTCGAAAAGTAAAGATGTACAAATATCATTTTTCAGTCTAAATTATGTAAAGTGAGTTACCGAGGTTCATGCTTCAACCTTTATCATTGCAATGCCTTTTGTATACGGGACAAATAAATGGTCTAGTTTGGTTTTGTACTATTAAGATAAATGATAACATATAAGATTTTGTTGGATTTATTTTGATGAATATTTTTAAAATATCAAATTTTATAACTTTTGTTAATATCTAACTAAATATATTAAGATCAAATATGTGAAATGACATGTATGAAAGAATCAATTAGATCACTTATTTTTGAAGAACAAATTGTAAGATACTCATACATACACACACGCAATGTAGCACACCGAAATGTACACAAGATACTCAATATATGGTGAAGGTTTGTACATAGTTGACTGCAAGTTTTTGACTTTATACACTTTTTAGTTTTTTGTTTGTGTCATAAAATACAAATGTCGGTTTGTTAAAGAAATTTTTTCCTACAACTGAAATGAATTTTATTTTATTGTTTCAATACTGCTTTACTTTAGTTTTAATTCTAAACTAATATTATGTGTATTATTTAAAATTTATTATACTCCACTTCATTATACATTTATAATAAAATCGTCAATATCTAATAAGTTAATAAATTATTTAAGTTTTTTACCACACATAAATTATTGAATTAAAAAATATTTATTTTTACTATTTTATTTATTTATTTTCCTTAAGTTATATAAACAATCCTAGTGACACAACTGAAGGAGTATTAAATTAAAGGATTTGACCTAAATAAAATTGCAAACTGACCTAGAGCTAGAGACAAGGGAAGGATAATATAATAAGTATAACAAATAACTATGAATTGACAGTCACATAGTAAATTCGTTTATTTTTAAAAGAATTTTAAACATTTATCAATTAATTTACCTTATTGTCATATTATAAATAAATTTTCTAAGGGCACTTGTTAGCATTTTTAAAAAATTATTGATGATAACCTCTTGGATAGTACTTATTTTTTATGGCCCAAAGGTTAAGAAACAAAATATATAATTAGACATGTTTAATCTATGTTTACATTGTTTATTTTTTTACTCAATATTTACAATGTTTATTGGTGATTATTAAATGGTAATATACTTCTTGCATCAGAAGGCATGTTTAGTGTATGCATCAAAGAAGTCTATGGAAAAAATGCACACAAAAGTCACTAACAAGCATCAAGCATGATGTCCACATGGGCAACTCGTTGTGGAAGGCAAGCTTTGGCCCCTTCCAATTATTATTTTTCCTTTATGTTAATTATTAAGGAGTTTACTTGCAATTTTATATTATTTTATTTTCTTTAAGATGACCCTCCAAAAGTATCATTTAAGGATAGTCAATCTCTGCCTCTAACACATAGATGTTTGTGTTAGAAAAACCCATTTTTTCTCTGTCCCTATTAATATTTACATTATTGTTTGTAGGTAGACAAAATGACTAACACTACGTAAAACTTACACACAACTGTGAGATTCTGAACTTAAATTCGGATAAAAGTGTTTAATCTAACAATATCGACATCGTTGTTTGAATTAGGTCTTTCAGACACCCTATTTCCGTATATTTGTTTTTTTATATATAAAAATGAGTGCCCAAGCCCAAAAACAAGGAAAAACTACAAAGAAATTAACCGAGTGGTAGCAATCCTCATAATATCAGCTAACAATAAATGTATAATCTAAGTCGGACATGTCTCATATATCTTTATATTATAATCCAAAGAACACCCAATATTTACTAAAGCATTCGCAACTGATTAGCCTCTCGATAGGAATGAAAAACAAATATTTACATTATTTGTTTTTATTTCATCATGGAGCATATCATTATTCTAAAAGAATGTTATTAGACCTTATACCATGGGATTCACTTCAAGGGTATATTTGTCTCTATATTTTTACTGAAGGGTATATTTGTCTCTGGGAGAGAGAATAAGGGTAGGTGCTAAATAAAATCTTAGAATAACTTCCACATAAATAATTATTCGTAGCGTGTAGCCAGCCAATGACCATTAAATATGAATTCAATAATATACGTGTGACAAAATATATTCAAAGCACGTGGTCACACTGTTACCTAAAGTAGAATCATTGAAGCATCCAAGGTTTGGTTAAATCAATATTTTTATTTTCTCCACCAAAGAATAATTCAAGGTGCATGCATAGTAGAAATGTAACTGACACGGTTTTATAATTATTCACACGTACAAAAAATGTTACTATTTGAGTCAAAAAATTAATGTTAACGATACGGTTAGTAAATAATCAATCTCTTTACTAACAAAAATAAAATAAAATAATCAATCTCTAAATCTTATTATACTCCCTCAATTTGTTTTTTTGAGAAAATATACTCCCTCAATTTGTTGTCACTTTTATAGAAGAAAAAAAATTATAATTTTTTTAGGGATGTTTATAATTATTATTGTTTTAAATTTGAATGTAATTATGATTATTGCCTAGACAATAATTCTCTTAAACACTACCAAAAAAAAAAAGAGACAATAATTCTCTTAAATATTTATAGCAGGAAGAATCTTAAATATTTATTGCAAGGAGAAATTAGTGGAATCAAATAATAATTCATTAAGGGTATTATAAGGAAAAATAACTTGATAAAAAAAATAACAAATTTTATTAGTTTATAGCTTATTTTAATGTGTAAATAATCTTAAAGAAAACAACTAAAAATGATTAAAGAGAGTAGTTAGATATTCGATTTTTGAATTTTTGTATGCACCGTTCAAAAAATCGAACACCTAACTATTTGTTTTTAGGTTTTGCAGATCTATATTACTCGTAAGAGAAGAACACATTCACATGAAACACACAATCCTAGTCATTAATTTGAGATCAGATGATTTAGAGTTTTAAATTATAGGGAAATGCTAACCGGTGCCTCCGGGGCACTGGTTAAGGATACTAAAAAGGGAAATTATATAGTAATTATTGCATTGAAAACTGTGTAATTAATCCATAAATAAGTCAACAAAGTTTCCTTTTAT
>Ga0315914_1009691_pt1 | contig 12270 bp, 7 predicted proteins | sample MpolenodulesMG_FD_203920 | JGI IMG/M metagenome (GOLD analysis project Ga0315914, IMG submission 203920) | Medicago polymorpha root nodule microbial communities from Los Angeles, California, United States - elongated nodules | ecosystem: Host-associated > Plants > Roots > Nodule | place: USA... | reverse complement strand
GGAACAAAATGTGTTTAACATTACCCTTTAAGTTTTGATGATAACAAGGTATTAAAAATTGTCAATTGGATATGCTAAATATTTGTTCATGTGTGCAGGACCATAGACAAAAAATTTCAGTGTCTAAATTAAACAAGGTTCTGAAAGAACAAATAAGAGCAATGGAATCAACAAGAAGGAAGCTTGAAGCATCTGAAGAAAAGAGGTTCTGAAGAAGCTGACGTCATCAGAAACACTCTCCTCAAAAGTTGTTCACCAGAAGCTGACGTCATCAGAGGTTCTGAAGATCATCAGGAGCTAAAGATCATCAGAAGATGAAAGACTAAAGAACTTCAAATGTTGTGCAAATGATGTTTTAATCACGCCTATCATTGCAGAAGACTAGAAGGATGAAGCAACGGCTAATTCAAAAGGATTTGAAGGCATTGGATGCTTATTCTTTAGAGAACGTTGAAAAAGGACAAATTGTACGAAGTGTACAAGCACTATCTCCACTACTTTGTTTTTATGTATACTAGTACAAGAACAATAGTTGTGCCTGCAACGGCGTTTCTCCATACTAGGAATGAATTTGAAATTAATCCTTCATAGGACAATTATCAAATCAGACAACAGATCATTGGTGATTTGATCAAGCTTCAAACGACTCTTTTTTGATGTGCTGGCAATCAACAACGTCTCTTTCACACATCTATATAAAGGAGTGAAGACTTGAAGAATTGCAAGACTCACACAACAATTTACAAGTGCCAAAACTCTGCTGAAATTGTTCCACATCAAAGTTCACTTAGAATTTCTTAAATACTTTCATATCTTAGAAATTTTAGAGTCTTAAGAGTTTGTATCTGATTTGTATTGTGAACACCACTGATTGTATATCAAGTGTTCAACCTCAAACAAATTTCTTTGTAATTCTGTTTGAATAGAAGTCTCTTGCAGTTGTGCTTGAGCATAGGAAGTCTCTTGATTTTGTTGTTGAGCATAGGAAATCTCTTGCAGTTGTGCTTGAGTAGTTTGAAGTCTCTTGCTAGTTTTAGCAGTGAGCAGTTGTAATCAAATATTTGATTTTAGTGAACTCTCCTTCGAAGTGCAAGGGGGACAGGACTACTTCCGGTTTGTTGAAGGAACCTGTATAATTGTTTTGTGTCTTTCTTCTCTCTCTCTCTCTCTCTCTCTCTCTCTCTCTCTCTCTCTCTCTCTCTCTCTCTCTATCTCTATCTCTATCTCTCTCTCTCTGTTTTTATCCGCTGCATTTAGATTCTGAACATCACTTCAGAAGCTGGAATCTATCTGCTTCTGAACTGTGATTTCAGTAGGAGAAAACGAAGAAAAAGCTAACACAATTCAACCCCCCCACCCCCCATTCTTGTGTTTTTCTCACCTTCACTTGATGCAAGCATATGACTGATTTATTGAGTTGTAAGTTGTAGCTACTCCTAAGCTTTGAAGCACGGAGGTAGGTGTGTTTGTCACCGAACTGGGTTAACAATTCTCCTAGGCCTTTTACTTTCTTGTCTTTACTTTTACGTATTTTATGTTAGTTAAGTACGATGTTTAAACATTAAACTCAACATTCGTATTTGTGCGTCTGGTGTTGAAACATCACATAAAACATCTTAAAACTAACGTTCTAGAATTACAGTCCTTGCTTTCTATATTAGTGATATGATTAACATGTTTCTTCTAGTTGGAAAAGAATTCTTTTCCATTTATGTTGTGGTTGGCATTTAAATATCAAATGGATCTGAGATGCAATGCAACCATTACATATAGATAGATGTTTTTGGCATAATGGGTTTGGCATTGAAGGTGGGATATAGAAACCATTTTAGATGAAGGGGGAAGTAGAGCCAAAAGGCCTTATATGCAAATTAAAAAGGCTTTTGTATATTAAAATTTGTTTTAGGTCTCACCTAAAAAATAATAATATTGGGTCGGTCTTATTGATTTGGCAACTCTTTTTTTTTCCCAACATAATCTCTTTCTACTGACTATAATATCAGTGGAGACGTGTCAGATATTAAACATAGATAAATCCTTTAGCTAAAATTCAAATTTTCTTTAATCACAAGTTATGGGAGTATAGTCCTAATATGTGATTGTAATGAATCTGCATGGGTCCTTTATATGGCTAGACCTAACTCCCATGGTAACGTTGGTGACATTTAATGAGAATCGAATTTTTTTTATAACATGCCATTAGTTTTTAAACATTGTTACTAAATTTGTCAACAAAAATAAAATTATTGTTACCAACGTATAATGATATTGTGAAATAGTAATTTTTCATTGGATATCAACTGATTTGGTACATGGAAATTAACTCTTACGTAATCTAGCTTGTGTTTAGATCAGATATCACACAATACTTTCTCAAGTTTCAGTGGTCCTTCTTCTTCTTTCAAGTTTTCCACGTACTTTCTCATCTGCTGAGATCAGATATCACAATATGGCAGATGTTTCTATTAATTAGTTTATTCGATCTTAAGAAAAGTATATAAGTATTTATAATAGTAGTATATATAATGTAATGCAATTTATTTCAATAGTAACAACAACAAGTGAGTAGACCGCAAGTATAGTATATTGCTCCGATGCACCTTTGGGGGCATTGATCACATGGCACCGGACCAAGGCAATCAACACCACCTGAAGGGTTCAAACTTGGTGGTGTTTGTCCTGCTACAAAATTAAAATTCACAATTTCAAAACTCGTTTTAAGCTATAGATATATATATGTTAACAACTATGTACAAGATTATAACAAATTGTTGAATTAAGCAAAAACTTTCCTTTAAAGAAAGAATATTGTTTGTTGATTTTCTTACCGGAAGCCAGGACAAACGCAATGCATAAAAGTCCAAAGAGAAAAGATCGGAAAAAGTGTGTTGCCATTTTTTGTGAAGATTTCATCTTAGAGCTCTATTTTATTTTGTTCTTGAGATATTTGTTCTTGATATATGCATAGCAAACTTCAAGTTCATTAAATATATATAGTACTCATTTGATAAGAGTTAATTTTGGGAATTATGTGTTGTGATCACGAGGAGGGTCGAGGATGGTCTATATTGGATTAAGACAATCACACACAGGTGAGTTAGATATCGTATTTAATTAATTTAAAACCTTAATATATTGAGTTTATGAATCCTCACGGTTTTAAAGTGTTCAACCTCCAATTTTTCAAACAAAGTGGGACTTTCAACCTCACATTTACTACAACAATTTTCCCCTTTAAGTCTAAGTCATTAACTCATTATGTCCCCTCTCATGTGAAAGATTTTTCATCCACATACATTTACTTGCACCGTCGTTGACATCCGCCACACAAGGTCAACCCAACATATTTGCAGCCCTAAAGAGAAAATTGAAATGAGACCTTTCATAAAAAAAAAAAAATTATACAAATATATTTTACAAAAATAAATAAAAATATTTTCTTCTAACGAAATTAAAAATTGATTGATTGTGTATTAAATAAAGAAATATATTGATAGGCTAAATTACACCAGAGGTCTTTTAAGTTATTAAATTGTAACAAAATGGTCATTTAAGTTTTTTTTACCACTTAGGTCCTTTAAGTAAATAGTTGTAACAAGTTGATCCTTTAAGTTTCTTTCGTACCAACGAGGTCCTTTAATTATTTAACCGTAACAATTTGAAGGATTTTAAATCTTAAAAATGTAAGTTATTCAGGATCTAAAAGTTACAATTAAATAACTTAAAGGACCTAAGTGTTACAAACAATACTTAAAGGTCTAACTTGTTAAAATTAAATAACTTAAAGGACGTAAGTGATACAAAAAAACTTAAAGGATGAATTTGTTATGATTAAATAACTTAAAGGACTTATAGTGTAATTTAACTTACATCGATGTTATACATAAAGAAAATAGGGATTTTAAGCCAACTTTTTCATTATATGTCTATATAAAGATAAGTGGGGATTTTGAATTTACTTTTTCATTATTCCAATTATATCCTTAAAAATATATATTTCTATATCTATATCTATATTTTATAGAGTTAAATATGTTTTTGGTCCCTATAAATATACCAAATTTTCGTTTTGGTCTCTCTAAAAAATTTCTTTGATTTTTAGTCCTTATAAAATTTCCAATCATTACTTTTGGTCCCTATTTTTAAGTAAATTTTTGTATTTTTTTTTTAATGAAATTATGTAGAAATGTGTAGAATATTGTGAAAAAAAATCATAGAATTTTTTTTAATTTTTTAACAAAACGCAAATTAAATATGAATTTTTAACTATCAAAATTATAACAATTCATATTTTGTTAAAATATTCTCTTTTTTTTTGGAGAGATTCTTATAATATTATAAAAAAAAATTTGCAAAATTTTATTCAAAAATATTATTTCTACATATTAGTTTACTTTAAAGGATGGACCAAAAGTGAAGATGGAAAATTTTTTAGGGACTAAAACAAAAGGTTGACATATTTATTGGGACCAAAAATATATTTAACCCTTTTATATATTATATAAAGAGACTATGAGATTTGTGCTGAATTTTGCATTAATCCAATTACACCCTTAAACAATTTTCCTATACTAAGGTTTTTTTTAGGGATATAATAATGTTATATTGTTGTTCTCATTAACAAAGTTAATAATTTATCTTATATTTAAATGTCTATATCTATACTATAAATATAAAGATAATACATGGTTTTGGGGTGACTTTTTCACTTCTAATTATTCCCTTCAATAATTTTTCATATAAGAATGCAATATATTTTGTGTCATTCAAAAAGATAAAACTTTATGTTATAATTGATTAATTTTCTGTTTCATTGAAAATTATAAGTAAAATTTGTTACAATACGAAAGTATAAAATATATATCCCTATAATTTTAATTAAAATTCAAATTTTATAAAAATTATTTTTCGTAATTTATATGCAGTAACACAATAAAAGGAGTGGAAAGACAAATATGTAGTGCCCATCATAACGTTAGTAATTAATAATAAAAAAAACTCTACTATAAAATAATGCTAGTTTTTTAATAATAAATAAATAGAGCAATAGGCTTCGCAATACTCTCTCCGGTCATATCTATAATAAAAAATAAAAAATAACTTTTTAGATTCATTCAATGAATCTAAAAAGTATTTTTTTGCTTATAAATGTGATTGGAGGAAATAACTCTCAAATAATCTTCCCCTAAAAGACATAAACTTGTTCAAAGGAAAAATTGCAAATAAGAAAAAAATCAACATTTTAAATAAACAGCCTTAATCATCACCTGATACAGTGTTGGAGGTTCTGAGTTCAAACTCGAACATAAGTATTAGTTTAACAACTAATTACTAACGGTTGTCCTTCGAAAGTAAAATTATTGAAGGCAAAAAAAATGTTTGCAAGGGTTTATGCCTTTATGCAATGGATAAACCTGCACAGTGAAAGTTAAACTTCAAAAAGACAACAAACCTACGACTCGAACCAATGACCCCATATTCTGTTCAAAATGTCTCTTCACTACTTCCTTACAAAAGACACACCTAGATCATCAATTAACAAGGTTGAGGATAAACTAGAAGAAGGCTCGTAAAGCACAATTAAATGATCAAGTTTATTGACTTAATAAGTTTTACATGAATGTGAATAATAACTTCACTAGCACTTTGACCCATTTAGGTTGGTTTGGTGGTGTTGATTTGGGACCTTGGATTATGTTTCTCTCAAAATCTCAAATTTGATTATCTTCGAAATCAATTTCAATTGACTAATTTAACTTCATAAAAAAAACTTCATTAACATTCTTTTCAATAAGGAATCTGATTTGAGCTAGACGTAGAAAGAGTTCATGGATCTAACGATCCTCAAGAAAATGTAATATACTAATAACAAGTTACTAACTACTAAGATTTTCCTATCAAAAATAAAATATATTTTATTATAAATTTCTAAAACTTTATACTATATTTTCTATTTTAATATATTTTCTATTATAACTAAAAATACTCGTGTATTCGCACATTTTTGCTCTTTTTTTTTTAGGACTCGTGTATTCACACATTTTCGCTCATTTTTCATCCCTAAAAAAAAGGAGCAAAAATGTGCGAATAGACGAGTATTTTTAATTATAATAGTATAATTGTTACATTATTCTAAATATGTTTTAGAAATTTCTCTGTTAAAAAAAATTGAGAACTAATTTGTAAGTAATAATTTAATATTGAAATTTGGTAGAACACACCCACTAGTTTTTATGTAGGAGTGTTTTAGCAAGCTACACCTTAAGGTATATTTAACTAATTTTTGGTTATAACTTGTTAAAACACACCTTCTAAAAAATAAGTGGGTGTATTATAACAAATGTTTATAAGAGTTACTAACATACATCCACTTATTTTTTTAAAAGGTGTGTTTTAGCAACATTCACCTTAAGGTGTATTTAACAACTTTTTGGTTATATCTTTGCTAAAACACTCACACATAAAAACTAGTGGGTGTATCCTAACAAACTCTTTTAATATTTCGTCAAAATAAAGCAATAATTTAATAACTATGCATCCAAAAGATCATCATTTATATCAAAATTCAAATATGCAGAAAAACTCAAAACCACTAGAATTGGTCTAGTGCCAAGGGATTTGCGTAGTATGCGAGGTTATAAGTTCAAACTTGATTGGCTTCATTGTATAAAGAAAAACTCACGTAACAAACAACTCCTCACTATATTGGGTATGTTCGCATCATGTATACCCAAACATTAGAGAAAGAAAATGGAGAGAGAAAGAGGGCATAATTTAAACTTACATGTCTAGAAGAAGGATCATCTAAATCAATACATACATGATATAGTAACCCATGCAATTTATTAATGTATGAATAAGTGACAAGTAACATTACTTCAAGGATATAATTTTCCCTTTTCTTATAAACGTCTCAACTATCATGTCAAGAACATAACTGACACGTGACATATTTTTATTTTTTTCTTTAAAAGTAAGAATTAATTGATACAGTACGTTTCGTTTATTACATAATGGAACTATATGGAAGTTTGAACGTAATGTTGAATTTTCCTCCTTAGTGCTGTCGTTGGAGTTAATCAATTTTTTGAGTCATATATACTTGGATCAAACTTTTCCTCTTTCCGTAATTATTATCTGTGCAAAGAATGAACATGGATGCTTAAAAAAAAGTCAGGTTAACAAGTGTTGTAACTACATTATGATGAAATTTAAATAAAAAAGGCTAAAATATGGTACTCGTCCCTGCAAATATGCCTCGTTTAAGTTTTGGTTTCTGTAAAAAAAAAATTTGTTTTTGGTCCCTGCAAAATTTTTTGTTTTTTAAAATAGTCTCTGACCCCATTTTTGTGATGATATGCATATGTGGCACATGATGACTGGACTCATTTTGTAGTTTTTGGTCCCTGCAAAATATTTTGTTTATTTAAACAGGTCCCTACAAAAATTTTAGTTTCTGAAAATAGTCCCTGGAGGGACTATTTTAAAAAACAAAAAATTTTGTAGGGATCAAAACTTAAACGAGGCATATTTGCAGGGACGAGTACCATATTTTAGCCAATAATAAAATATATTTTGTTGTTTTAATATGTTGAATGCATAATTTCTAAGATAAAATTTTATTTTAAACTTCTTAAGAAATGTCTTTAGAGCACTTGTTATCATTATTTCCGTAGTTAAGTATATGGGCAAAAAATGAACCAAGATGCATTAAAAAAGGTTGTTACCGGAAATGTGTCAACGTGTTTTTGGAGGATTATGGGGTTTTTATGCCGTTCGGATTCTATAATCCAAACTGCATAGGACGCACATGAAACACATAGGATGGGAAAAGAAACGATCTAAAAAAATGCTAACAAGTGTTTTAGAGTCAAGGTCAACCCAAGAGATAGACGGTTCAAGTAAGGGCTTTAGGCCTCAATTCTTTTCTTTTTACTATGAAAAAAGATCTCCAATTAGAGATAGGCTCAATAGTCCAGTGTGATATAATATTTGGAAAAGGGCATCGGATAAAGACTCAAAGAACTTCTAGAAAAGAAAATACACTTTGTTTTCAAATAGTGTTTGAGCTTATAATTTATATCTTATCATTTTTTTCTTTCATTTTTACCTTTACTATTTTATTTAAAGTCCATTTTTATCCATTATAATCTAATATATAACCCATATAGTGCCATTTTTATTATGCCTCGGTTCAACTATGTCGCGTCATTTTTCAGAGGTCAAGCTATTTGGGTAACTTTGACTCACTATTTTTATTCACGACTGAACTTTTAATTTTTTTAAAAGAAAGTGGAAAAAAGTTCAAATTACCACTAGTTTAAGAGATTTAGGGTTTGATTAAGAAAATTAAATAAAAATGGGGTCACTTGATTTAAGAAATCAAGGTTTATTATGAAAATTTTTATGTGATTTTTTGGATTATTTGCATGTTTTTGTTGTTTTTAATATTAACTAAAACTTAAAATAAAACTAACGTAGCAATAAAAATAAAACCTGAGAATTTTGTAGTTTATAGTGACGTTGGATCACCACAAAATCTCTTAATCTAACCTAATATTTTTGCATTTTTTCAATATATATAAAGCAGTAAAAAAAAATGGACACACGCACACACACTTTTCTCATTTGTATTTGTACAATTGACCTAGTTACATTCTAAATCTATGCAATAAAATTAAATGACAAAATTAAAAATGCAGAATGATATAATAAAATTAAGCTAATAAAATGCGAAAGAAATAAATAAAAAATGCAAGAGGAATTAAAAATGCATGAAAAGAAAGAAGGAAAAAGAAATGTTGGGGGGTGTAAACAGGAATATGGGGGTGCAGGAATAAAAATAAGGATTACAAGTTGTTCGTTTGTTGGAACTTACCACTTGACATGATTGATTGGTGACATCTCTTGACTAGACACGCTCGGGATGACACTTTTGAAAGGGTTCAAGCTGTCCGTTTGTTGGAACTTGTCACTTGACCTATGATAAAGGGTAGATGCAAGTTGTCCATTTGTTAGGACTTGCCACTTGGCATATATTAAAGATAAAAAGGTAGATGCAAGATGTCTGTTTGTTAGGACTTGCCACTTGAAACATGATAAAAAGGTAAACTCAAGCTGTCCGTTAGTTGGGACTGACCACTTGAAACATGATAAAAAAGGTAAACTCAAGTTGTCCATTGTTTAGGACTTGCCACTTGAAACAATAAAAATGTGAACTTAAGTTGTCCATTGTTTAGGACAAGCCACTTGAAACATGATAAAAAGGTAAACTCAAGATGTCCATTGTTTAGGATTGACCACTTGAAACATGATAAAAAGGTAAACTCAAGCTGTCAATTGTTTAGGACTGACCACTTGAAACATGATAAAAAAAAGGTAAACTCAAGATGTCCATTGTTTAGGACTGACCACTTGAAACATGATAAAAAGTTAAATTTGAGTTGTCCATTGTTTAGGATTGACCACTTGAAACATGATAAAATGTAAATTCAAGTTGTCCATTGTTTAGGACTGACCACTTGAAACATGATAAAAATGTAAACTCAAGTTGTCCATTGTTTAGGACTGACCACTTGAAACATGATAAAAAGTAAACTCAAGTTGTCCATTGTTTAGGACTGACCACTTGAAATGATTGACTAGTGACATCTCTTGACTAGACACACTTGGGATGACACTTTTGATGAAAATGATGATTACAAGTTGTTCGTTTGTTAGAACTTGCTACTTGACATAATGATGAGTGAGGACTGAACTGAAAGGATACAGCCAAACAAGACTCTGGGTGACTGAGGCAACCATGTATGAATTGATATTGTGTATATGATGTGTATGCATGAATGTGTGTATATATGAAAGTATTAATGTATGAATGAATGCATGATGTATGACTGTATAAATTGTATATGACAGGTGACTCGATGAAACGAGACAAGACAGGTAAGATTGAAAGTGGACCAACATCGCAGTACCAACATTCAGCAATCTTTCTTGGAGATGATATCATTGTGAACAAATCGAGCCATTAACAAGATGAAACCCGGCACATGGTAGCAACTGATGCCTCCTGGGTAGAAAACCCATTGTCAAAAGTCTTGAAGAAGTCGCCATTTGTAAGCTGGCGTAGAGTGTTATTTTAATGACACACTTCAGTCGTCAAGCCTCTTTTCTTTTTGTTTCTTTTCAATCCATAACTTTTGCCTGGACTGCCCATTCGGGTTTTCAGTCCACCGGGAGTATATTCCTTTTTTATGCCCCTAATTTTTCCATGGACCGCCCTTTCGGGTTTTCAGTCCACCGGGACGCTCTCTATTGCCTAAGCCGCCTTTTCAGGTTTTCAACTTAGCGAGCTCTTTTTATTATGTATAGTTTTTTTGTATTTCTGGATTGTGCGGCATCTTGCTCAAAGCAGAGGTCCTCTCTATAGTGCTTAGCCATGTTTCTCTTCCGGAGTGTACCGTTCTCGAGGCGGATGCTGATGTATGCTTCACCTACTCACGAGTTCAAAGAGAGTGTGTTTGTTGTTCACACTTTTCAAAGGATGTAAAAAAGAAGTTTTGTATTTTGAAAAATTTTGCTTCAAGTATTGCCATAAAAAATAGAAGAAATTTTGCAAATAGAATAAATGAGAGTTCCAAATAAATGGGCACAGGCTCAAATTTGATTAATTGAGTGGTGGCCTGCCAATGGCATGGCTCCACGGATCTTTGAATTTTTTTGGAAAATGGTGAATATAATGGGGAGGTACATTGAACACAATAACCATTAATCTCCCTAACAACTTTGAATTGCCCCTGTTCTGAGTCTTTGATTTGTAGATACTTCAAATCGGAGGTCCTATGACAGTTGAGGTGCCCCAAATGGATGGTGCCTGACTGATGCAGTTACTTTATCATGATCCTTAACTTTTGCATAGATCGCCCTTTCGGGTTTTCAATTTATTAGGATAATCATTTTTGTTCAGGTCTCTAACTTTTGCCTAGACTGCCCTTTCGGGTTTTGAGTCCACTGAGACGCTCATTTTTGCCTAAGCCGCCTTTTCAGGTTTGCGACTTATCGAGCTGTTATTTTTTGACAGAGTATTTCTTAACTGCACCGGCATTCATAGGACGCGTGAGTTTGTCACCATCCGTAGTCACAAGAGTCATTGCACATGGGCCTTCATAGTTAGGCGTTCACTTGCCCCTGAAGTCTGGTTGAAAAGATAGTACCTTTTTGGGCACAAAGTCTCCTTCTTGAATTTCACGGGGATGAACCTTCTTGTTGGAAGCTTGTTTCAACCTCTTTTGATATAGTTGTACAAGGTCGTCATGCATTTTAAGTTCAATCAAGCTTGGACTTTAGCAGAACTCCTATTGACGGGACTTCGACCTCCACGAGAGGCACGATCTCCAAGTTGTATACTAAGGGATGGAGGGGGGGCTTCCCCTGTTGAAGTGTGTACTGAAGCACGATACCCATGTAAGGTAACAGTAACATCTCATGCCAATCTTTGTAAATGACTGCCATTTTCTGGACAATCTTCTTGATTTTTGTTTGCAGCTTCGACGGCTAAGATGCCCAAGTATGCAAGAGATCTTGTCGGGAATCTCTTCATTCTCCTTTTCTTCATCTTCAGGGAAATCAAAGTCGAAAGAGAGTATAAGGTTAATGTGTCCAACGGGTTTATTGATGTTTGATTTTAGAAAGTGAATGATTGTATGCAGGCATTTGGAAATGATTAAAGAAAGTAATTTTTTTAGGTATTTTCGGTGTTACCATTTTTCCAGAAAAAGCACAAAATAAAAAACAAAGTCGGGATCAAAACAACCTTTTTATTAATGATGGAAAATACATGAGGTAAAAATCCCTACACAAGTTCACTTTCGTCTTGGGCGGGACGAAAGGATTTTTTTTTTTTTGAAAACCAATAAACAACAAACAAAGGCATTATTTGAACATATGAGTAGTAGAAGGAACATCAAAAGCGACCCAATTGCGGCTATCCACTCTATGTGTCACAACACTAGGTAATATAATCCAACAGTGGATTAAATTTGCACGTTCGAATTCAATCTAAGAAAAGCAAGATATTGGCTTCAATCAGCTTTTGGACTTCAATCTTCAAGAAAAAAGAGAAATTGTGCTCGATGTCATGGTCGGGTGCTCCTTAATGGAAGGCATATGAGAGGTCAGATCGATACCAAACTGACAACTTGTTAGGCACCCGAGGAAGCGCTCTGGTGTGGACAAGGTTCTCCTTGAGCAAGATGGGAAGTAGCTCCGCAT
>Ga0315914_1009690_pt1 | contig 12271 bp, 4 predicted proteins | sample MpolenodulesMG_FD_203920 | JGI IMG/M metagenome (GOLD analysis project Ga0315914, IMG submission 203920) | Medicago polymorpha root nodule microbial communities from Los Angeles, California, United States - elongated nodules | ecosystem: Host-associated > Plants > Roots > Nodule | place: USA... | reverse complement strand
CGTCATTAAACCCTGCTGCCAGACTTTCTATGGTATTAGTTTGTGAATTTGGCCATTGAGGTGTGTAGTTTGTTTGGGGATAATTTACAATGTGTGGAACATTTATTTTAGTTTAAGTATATATAAATGTTGTGCCAAAAAAAAAAAGTCAATCCCGCCAGTCAAAACGGCGGGAACGAAAAAAAAATTTAAAAAAAAAACCGTCCAATCACATCAGCCTATGACGGTTGGACACGTGTCAAGCATACATTCAGTCCCGCCATTTGAAACGGCGGGAATGGAGAAAAAGACAAGAAAAAAAAAAAACCAAAAATGAAAGTGGGTCATTTTGGAAATTTTTTTCAAAGGGGGTCAGACTTGAATTTTTTTTTGCAAATAGGGTCAGAAAAAAAAAATCCCAAAATGCTGAAGTGGCATGGTTTTGACCACGTGGCATGCCAAATAATATTAAATTTTTTAAAAAAGTTAAAATTCTGAAAATTATTTTTCGAATTTAAAAAATCTGAAAATAATTTTAAAAATAAAAAAATCATTAATTCAAAAAATTTCCTATTATATAATTTTAAAAAATTTAATCTTTTTAAATACGAAAAAAATGGAAAATCATATAATTTTTTTAAATCTGAATATAAATTTTTGAAAATTAAAATATGGAAATTAATATTTTTTTTAAATTACAGCATCTGAAAATTTATAATTTTTGAAAATAAAAAAAATCTAATTTCTTGTTCTTTTACGGAAATTTTAATTTTTCAGAATATATAATATTCAAAAAAATGAATTTTATTTTGAAAATTATACAAAAAAAATCAGAAAATAATTTTAATATTTTAAAATTTTATTTTCAGAATTTTTAAATTTATTTTCATATTTTTTATTTTAAAAACAATTTTCAAAATATTTTTTAAAATTTAATATTATGCGGCATGCCACGTCAGCGCTGCGTGACAAAAGTTGCACAGTCGGCAACTGCCACGTGGCCAAAACATGCCACTTCAGCTGAAGAGTGGGGCCAGGGACCTTTTTCAAACAATTTTTTTTTCAAGGACGTTTTTTAATTATTTTTTTTGCAGGGACGAAAACCAAAACTCGCCCAAATTATTGGGACGAAAATCATATTTCAGTCTATATTATATATAGAATTTTGCAAACATACTACTATTTCATGTATATTTACTATATTAAAATATTTTGATTTTATTATTAAATGTTTTGAAGTTTTCATTTTTCAATGCATCGAGTATAAATAGTACTCCCTCGTCCTAGATTATATGTCATTTAAACAATTTCGCATAAATTAAGAAATGTAGTTAATGTTGTATAAAAAAGAGTAATTATGGGTTATTTTACAAAAAATGTCTTTCATTAATGGTATGAAAAATATAGATTAAAAGAATTGGAAAAGGCTAAAATAATAAATATAAAATGACATAATTGGAAAATAAGCATTAATAATTCATTGATATTTTAAAATAGCATATAATTTAGAACAGACAAATTTTGTTAGAATGATATAAAATTTTAGACGGAGAGAGTAGAATATGACTAAAAACATTACATGTGACATGTTATATCAAGATCTTGCTAAAAAAATGTTATAGGAGTTTTTTTTTTTTTTGTAAGTTATGGTAGGATTTTATTTGTGTAAGTATTTAAAAAATAATAATCAAACTAGTCCATCGAAATTGACAACGAGAAGAATTAAACATGAGACATTGAGAGGGATACACTCCAAGATCTCAAGCCAACATCATCAGGCCAACTGGCCAACCAAAATATGTTTTTGTTTTTTGTTTGGGTTAATATTAGTTGCATGAAGTTAAATTTTTTTCAATTGATGATAATACAAAATTGAACCAATAAATTATATGAAGTTAATGTCCAATATCCACTTTAAGTTAAACTCTTCAAAAATGTTGAGCACTCAGAAGTAGGGGGAAAAAAACAGAGAGTACTATATATATTTTGCTGTGTATGATAGAGGATAGTTATGTACCCTCTCCAATCGTTGCAACAACAGCGTTTTAAATTGCCTCACACCACGCCCGGTTGAGCTTTGATCCAATCTGTGTGCCTTTTCAAATGCATAAAATCGACCTTCCACAAAACAAACAGAATAGTTTCAACATGCTAAACACCAAATGCATAAAATTTCATTATTGGCATGAAAGCAAGCAATAACATACATAGATAGGCAACCCTAGGACGTTCACTTTCGATCTCGTTGGCCACACGGAGAATAGGCGTAATTGTGGCGAGTGATGAAGGGACGACAACGTCATTGTCGAAAACCTCCATCGAGACGGTGGTCATGGCAGCGCTTCTCGACGGACGTCGAGTTAACGTTGATGGTGCTGGCTCGAGACTCGACATGTCTGTCGATTCTCTCCAGACTACCACCTACCTCTAGGCTTTCAATTAACTCCCTCTGTATCTCCCTACACACAACAACAACAACAATACCAACTCAAATGCACGTTTAATTAATTAAATTTTGCTTCAATGTTCAAATGAGATCATATATTTTGTGTTATTCGATGAACACAATAACAATGTGTATATGCAATATTGAATATTGATGATGTACCTTATGTGAATACCTTAGAATTGAAAACCAAAATGTGAAAGGAGAAAGAGAAAGTTAAATTGAATTTTAATTTGAGAAGATGCAGGAGCGTATTCTACGCTACACTGTAATTTTGTTGTGAGTGGTGTAAGAAAAAAGAAAAGGAAGGAAGATAGAGAAGGAAGCCGGGAATAGCCGAACATTATGAGAGGGAAAGGAAGAAAAAGGTGACATGTGGCGGAATGACAAATAGATTATTAGATGTCGTCATAAAAAAAAATGATTGAAAGAACATCATTTTCGGAGATAACACAAGAAACACAAAGGAAAAGGGAACAATTGACTATGGAAAACTATCATGATACATATTTGTTATTATTGAATGCTTCAAAGATTTTCGAGATTCATCCATATGTCGTTTTATTATTATTTTTTTGCATTTTTTTTCTCCTTTTACTAAAATTAAACATTAACCTTAGGCAGAAACAATAAAAAAAACATGAAAAATTAAAAGATAAAATGTTGTAATATATTAACTTTTTTATATATATTAACTTGTAAACAGACTAAGGTTGTGTTTGATATATTAAAATAAGAATGACAGAACAAGACAACTCTTGTTGTACGATACTATTTGATTTGTAAACCTGTTTTAGGGACATGATAAACTGGAGGCAATAGGCATGACAAAAATAGAAATTATTTTCTCTCACTAAACAACAACACCACTTTTTGTCTTGCGTAGAAATCGTCTAAAATACTGAAGTAGTCTTTTGTCCATCAAAAATCGTACAAGACAAAAAATTATTCAATACCATAAAAGTTTGTCTTGTGTGTTGAATTGTTCTGTCAAGTATTTGCTATTTAGCTTATCAAACGCACCCTAAACAAATATTTCATGCATATCTTATCTTATCTCATTATTTATAAAGCGGCTAAAAAAATATAAAGCAACTAGATTTTGCTTAGTTCGATGCACCTCCTTTACACTCACATCATACGCAGTCATCACTCCAAACAACAAAATGACGACTTACGAGGCCAAAAGGCCCATGCTCGACACTTACAAGGCCTGATGCTTCTTTCGTCTAAGAATCCACCACCGAGCATGGGCCCAAATCATAGGAAGGCCCAATCGCAACACACACGACATCTTCAACTATGGATACTTCATATTCCTCCCTCCAAGAGACGTAAACATAATATTCTCTAGAATATGTAACGTCTCTGACCATCATGGTTCTTCAATCCTTAACAGATACAAAACCCCTTGATCTACAACAATCTTCCAACTGGTATCTCGATATTAACTCCCTTGGCTTCATATAAAGGTAATTAGACAACCAACTCAAGGTACATACAATCTATTTTTCAATGCATCTTGACGGTTGTTGCTCAACAATATCATCATTTTGATCACCCCATATAAAAAACAATCCTCATTAGACAATCAAGTTTTGGTTTTCGCCAGAATATGCTTGAGAGTTGAATTTTGTAGGAAAAAGGGAGAATATTTATTTATATTTTTAAGTTACAGATTGTGGGAAAAGAAGAGAAGTATATTTTTCTTGACAAATTATAAATTATATAGGAAAAGAGAGGAGTATATTCTTTTGGCAAAATTACACTTTTAGTCTCTTAACTTAATTTCAGGTAACAATTTGATCCTTTATCTTTTTTTCATTTCAATTTGGTCCTTTTTGTCCATTTTCATATACATTTTCAAGTTTTAAATCTAATATTCTTATGCAATCATAGACGAGGATCATAGATTTGAAGACTGAAAGACCAAAAGAAAATAAAATTATGAATTTTAATCTTAAAAATGTATATGAAAATGGACAAAAAGGACCAAATTGAAATGAAAAAAAAGATAAAGGACCAAACTGTTACCTAAAATTAAGTTATGGGACTAAAAGTGTAATTTTGCCTATTTTTTTTTTAACAAACTATAGATTTATTTTTTTTTACAGAACTGAAAATATTTCATTTTTTTAAAGAAGAAACTATAAATTTTTCTTTTTTTTGACAACCAACTATAAATTTTTCTAAAATATATTAAAATGATAAGGGAACTTCTACGGTACACCTCACAGTACTCCTGCTTCAAAAATATATAATTTAACGATCATTTTATGAAATAAAGAGTTATTTATTAATATTTATATTTTATAAAACATCATTTTATAAGAAAAAACATCATTTCATTGTTTATAAAAATCATATTAAATTTTTAACATTTTCTCATAAAAAATAATCAATAATCATTGTTATATGTAACAAAAATTCAAAAAAAGTAAATTTTATTTCGACGACACTTTTGGTAAATAAGATCTAATTATTGTAATTGTTTATGATAGAAAACAATTATTTTTCTTCAAAAAAACAACTCGTTTTAATATTAATTTGATGATGTGGTGTACCGGTACACTCAAAATTTTGAGTGTACCATAGAATTTGCCTAATGAAATAGGATTCCACCTTCGTTTGTGACACGCGCTTAGTCACGGGCCAATAGAGTGTTGACAGCACATATGGCAATGGATATTCAAAGATATTTGTCATCTGCCATCCCTCTCATATGATATCCATATGTCCATCTCAGAAACTCACGTGTTACGTTGTAGTTGGACAATATCACATGATATTGATACCACAATGTCACATAGTTGTTGTTCATCTCATATAGTTGTCGATAATGAGTGATAGAAATAGTCTTTTTGACGTTCATTTTAATTCATATTAGTTTTTTATTGTGTAAAATCAATGCGAGTCACACATTTTAGAAATAAGTCTAAAAAGATAGTGACATCTATATTAGTTTCACTTAACAAGAGAATACACGTTAAAGTAAGTGTAAACAAATAGTGTTCTTAGTGCTTCTCTGAGGCATTATCTTCTATAAGATTATTTAACAAACTTTGAGGTATCCACATATTTGCGAATATGAGTATTTAAGTAAGAATATATTGGTAAAACTTCACGGATACATGTATGACTTTTACTTTTGTATTCATCAATTGACGGATAGTTCTTTTAAAAGAAAAATAAATTGACAGATAGTTGTAATATTTGATTATTTTATTTACTGGTTGTCGTTAAACTACCAACCCTAGGTGTTTGTGGGTTAGTTATGTTGAATTTGACTAAATTTATGCAAAAGAATTGTCTTTAGTTTGGGTTAAATGTCTAACCTATACTTTTAACACTAAAATCGAATCAAGCCCCCCTTCATCATTGAGTTGAGTTGGGTTTACTAGTCATACAAAAGAAAAAATCTATTAAATTTTTCAAAAAAAAGTTCAACGAATACATCGTGGCAATAAAAAAACACAATTTCCGACACTTAATTTTGATAAATACTTAAAAGTTCATCCACGATTCAAATAAAATCAACCAAAAAATACATATTATGATTTAAACATCGATGTGTACAATCATGAAAAACTTTAACTTCTGAAAACTTTGATTTATGTTGTGCTAGGCCATTTTATTTTTTTTGAAAGTGATTTACAATGTGTCATGGGTTCAAATATTCAAAATGTCAAACATGTTTACTCAAATCAAACACATTTATGTTGAAGTATGTTGCTTCAAGTTGAACCCAACTTGATAGGTTGAGTTAAAATGCATGTTAAGTTAGTTTGAGTGATCAGATTCACTTGTGTCAGGAAACACCTCTAATCAAAGCTTGTACTTTTGACAGATTTTTACCACCCCTAGATAGATATGAGAGTGATGGCACACGGTTGAAGAAGCGCGTGGAATGAGATTACAAAGTACAGATACGATTGTCGGTGACTTTAAGAACATGAAAAAGCAAGTTGTTAGAGGAAAAGGGAACAATTGAGCAACAAGCACAGCCAATGGTACTAAATACTAGGGACCACAAATCGACGGCTTTGATTGTGACAGTGAATATGAAGAGCGAATCCTGGAGCGTTGGATCACACAAAACGGATACATGTGAGTAGTTGTGTGGGTCCCACTTAGGACTTGTTGATTGGATGCCCTTAACCATGTGGGTAGCTGCTGGTATGGGTAGGAACTGGGTGCTAATAGAATCTTAGATATGTTATTACCCTTCTCATAAAATTAAAATACTTGTATGTATTAATGTTTGGTATTCTTATTTTATTTTTTTATGAAGTAGTTTGATGACTGGAACTCACACATTTTAAAAGTGAAGAATTGAGGTGTCTGAGGTTCGAACCCCAACCCATACATATATGAAGTAAAAATAGTGTTCATAACACATGCAACAGAATACAATTTGGATCTATTTTGCGCTTAAATTATAAAATTATAAATTAGATACTAAAATGTATCTTTGTATCAATTCTTGAAACATAAAAAATTCTTCAAAGATGTGAAGGCTCTACGTGTATCCACACCGAGACCAATTCTTACCATCAACCTTTGAGTAGTGGAACAAGAAAAATTAGAGCATATTTATGTTTTGTATTGTTGTGTATTATGTTCTGATCAAATCACTTAAGATCTATTTATAAGTCACACACTCCAATCAAATAGGAGGTGTTGACTCATCATAATAGTCTTTTATTTCATATAGCCAATCATTATAAAAAGCCGTTAACACATATTAATGCTAATTTATTTGAAAACGCATTTTCTTACTAAAAAGACCATTGACCAATATGTTGCACTTAATTATATATCATTCTATATGTATAAATGTCGTATGATACACAAAATAATCAACCATTGACCATGAGTAATTTCCATATATACATAATGTAACTGTGCAACTCCTTTTTATTTTTGTTTATTTCATAAAAAAAAAAATGCTCAATTCATTTATATATTATTTGTATTCTTTTGTACTAGCAAAAAATACAATAACATTTCACTTAGAAAATATATATTTTGATTAATTAAATTCTCCAATTTAATCATCAAATAATAAAAATAATTCTTTAGCAAGAACTAAAATATTCGTTTGTGTGTGACCCCGTAGGTTCAATACTAAACCGGTAATAGATTAGTCAAATTAATATATTAATCAAGATAAGCGTCTAATAACACTTATTGACGTCCAGGTAGTATGAAATATTACTTTACTTTTAAGAACCAGTTAGAATAATATAATATTTTTCTTCTGTCGTTACAACTCTTGTTAACTCTAGAACATGGTAAAATTGTCAAACTCTAAAAAGTTAACATATATGACTTAAGAAACTCATTTCTTCTTTCATTCAATTTCCCTAGCCATGATTTTAATTTTATCATAGAGTTCAAACTCATTACCAAGAGTTGACGGATCTCATCTTGATTAATCATTAATTATACAAGTATTTAATCGTATCCAATATCCTTTCAACTATCACCCTAAGGTATTAGGTGTTCAGAATCAAAATACAATAAATAACATGTTAATTACCATGACAATCTCAGGTCAAAGAAATCATTATATTCTTTCTTGAGAATTTTCCTATTGACATTTTAAGGTAATATCGATCATTGGAAATTCTCAGTCGAGTCAGTTTAATGATCACATCACTATATGCATCATCTATATATGTAATTTAATAAATGAGACTTATTAATCTTTATCCAATAAAGACTATCACATGTATATTGATCTATCCGAATTATTGATGTCTTACTCACAATAATCATACGATCAAGAACAACTTAGATTAAAAATAATAAAAGACTTGTTTCTCATTATCATAATCTCTATAATGATAACAAGTCTATAGTTTTAATCAAGGACGTTATCAAATTAACTATTTCACTAAACAGTAAACAAGATAATGAATATTTATTAAGTCTAGAATTGGTTACATAATTGATTGGGCATCTCCAACAATATATTATGCATTTGTTTCTACCAACTGAGCTAAGCTCACGGGACTGTTGGTATTCTTATCTAATGGGCATCTAATCATATGAATCTTTTTACTTACATTTTTAATTAAATTGTTAAAAATATGATGAAGAATAAAATGAAAACATAAGCTTTATTTTTCTGACACTTTGGCTTGATTGGTATAAGAAAGTAATAAAAAAGTGAAGGAGAATAAAGTTGAAAATCAAAACATTAAAAAATAAGTGAAGAGGCGTAACAGCAGTTGCTAAATTTGATTAGTCTATAAAAATGATTTTTTTTGAGCAAGTATAAAAATGATTTAAACAATACCAACTTGTCTATTTCACATAAATTATTATAATTGATTATAAGTTCTAACTCAACTCATAAAAAAATCGAAATTGGAAAACCTAACGCATTGATTGGAATTCAAACTTCAACCCCTCCACTTCTAAGCTGTATGTGAGTTTTAATGGTTGTTTATCAATTCGTCTATCTATAAAAAAAAAGTATTATAAATGAAAAATAATTTAACAATTGTGAGTGCGGAGCTTGGGGAGTACGAATTCAATGTCATTCTGAAGAGATGGTGATAAGGAAGCAAGATATGTTAAGTATAGAGAGTAAACCAGACCAAAATCTTACTGTTTGTTTTTCGCTACGCTCCCGATGAAAGCATAATTCGGTACAGTAGAAGGGTCTTGGCTTCTTTTTTTGATCTTCTTTTGAAAACTATGATCAGTCATGGCAAACTTCGGTTGCAATTTGTCAATAAGAAGCTATATTTGAGGTGGAAGTCAGACTTCTGTGTTGCATGACAAGGAATTTGTGGGTCACTCTTCATCAGACCCCCACCATTCGATTAAGGGCTTTCCTACACAAGTGGCCTCAACAAAGAGTTGAACCTTAATCAAGTATTCATTTATTTATTATTATTATTATTAAAAAATTCTTTGTAGAATATTCATTTACTCCATCCGTCCCATAATAACTGAGTCGTTTGCAAAAAAAAAAAGTTCTAAAATAACTGAGTCATTTCACTTTTCAATACAATATTAATTACTTTTTTCCCTTTATAACTCTAATTAATACCACACTTTCATCACTCCTAATTCAAAATATTTCACTTTGTATTTATGATAGTGGAGAATGAACCAATACTTAACAAGAGCACTTAAAACTATTTTTATCTCTCCTTAATTTATACATTTTTTCTTAATATGTGTGAAATGAATGAGCAAATGACTCCGTTAACCCGGGACGGATGGAGTATTTATTATTAGGGGTTTTCTAACCTATGCAATGCATATGATAAAGTGCAGTAAATGTACCATTTTTTCTACATAAACTATCATATTAATTATCATTTTCTTGAAAAATGATTTTTTTCTCTATCCAATAAATCATTCTATTTTGGGTTAAATAAGTTTTTCGTCCCTATAAATATAAAGAATTTTGATTTTAATCCCTATAAAATTAAACTGAATGTTTTCATCCTCACAAATTTTTTTATTTTGTTTTTCGTCCTTAATAGATATAATTTTGACGTATTTTTGACATTTTTTGAACACAATATGAATATATAAATGTCGAATATAATAAACGGACATAACATAGATACAATTTGAACATAAAAGAGTTATAATTTTGCCATTTATATGAACACAAAATGACCATTAAGGACGAAAAACAAAATAAAAAAATTTGTGAGGATGAAAACATTCAGTTTAATTTTTTAGGGACTAAAATCAAAATTCGCTATATTTATAAGGACAAAAACTTATTTAACCCTTCTATTTTTGTTATTTACTTCATACTACAACATAAAGATTGCTTCTATTAATTATTAAAAAAACTTCCAACTTTTCTATTTCTCCACCATTGTCAAATAGTGAGCCAAATGCCCAGAAAACGTAACCTGACGACAATGTATTTTTAAAGCTGTAAACACCATCTCTTGTGGCGGAACACAACAACACATGATGAAAAACAATATCGCACCAGAAGTAGAATCAATGGACAAAAACATAGCCTTTAGGATATGCATATTTTCAGCTGCAAATAAGCCTCTCTTGTGCTGGGGAAATGAAAAGAAAATTACGTTTGAAGATATTTGATTACATATAAATTTAAATCAATTTTCGTGACACCCTTATCTAAAGAAATGTTATTGCATTTGATCATGGATAATTTTAAAAGCATTTATTACTAGAAGCAATCTTTATTGAAAAAAATAGAACGATTTATAGGATAGAGAAAAAAATCATTTTTCAAAAAAAAGATAATTAATATCATAGTTTATGTTGAAAAAAATGGTACATTTATTACACCTTATCCTATGCAATGTTGCATAGGTTAGAAAAACCATTATTATTATTAATTTATTTTCTTTGTAGAAGTGTATTCATTATTATTATAAATGTAGCTTGTTAAAAAAAAAAAAATTATTATAAATGTAAACAAGAAGAGGGAGTTATAAAGTTGACTTGGTGGTTAAGGCGAAAAAGTTAGAGAGTGAAATTGTAAGGATGGTTTTAAGTTCGATTTTTGTATCCAATAAATGCTAATAAATGAACAACTAACATGAGCTTTGTTAACGAGTGTCCTTAGAACATTTATTACAGATTTAAAAATATAAATAAACTATAAATTTTCTATTAAAAAAGTTACTTTTTAAATTTTCAATGTGTTGAATGCATCATTTTCAAGACAAAACTTCATCTTTGGACTTCTTAACAAGTGCCCTTAAGACACTTGTTAACATTTTCCAATAATTAACGGTAAAATTTATAAAAAAAACATCATACTATTTTAAATTCAAAGTAACATTCTTTTTAAACAAAAAATTGGGTTCAAGTGGTTAATTAGCATCATCAATGACGAATTGTTTGGGAATCTGAGTTTGATTCCTTAGTGGAACAATTTTTTGTCGGACTATCCATACATCATGATCGAACTCTGGATTATTAAAATCATTTTCTCTAAATTCGAAAGGTTAACACAAAAAAAGTAAGATTCATTTTATTATTTTTTCCAAATGTGATATACTTATTTTGACGTGAAATGAATAATTGAAAAAGTGTATTCAATATTTCTTTTCCAAAGGATGTTTCTTTTCAATTTAAAATATTAAATGTTAGGTAGGTTCAAACAAGTCTTATTTTGAGAATTTGAAACGAGTTCATGATCTTTAAGCCAACTCCATAAAAATTACATTTTAGATTTATTTAATTAATGATTTATTGAAGGGTTTAATTTAAATATATGTTGTTGATTCTTAGATACATATAAGTGTATGAAAGGATAAAGTTCCTGACATTATAGATAGACAATCTTGTTCCTAAAACATTATTTACCCTCTACAAAGATAAGGTTGACACAACACTCATAAATGAGACAATGACCCATGTTGCAGGAGACATTTAAATTCACCATTGCACCTTAATGTGTTTTACTGTTTCTGAAACCTCCTAACCCAAATTCAAGACCATCTATAGGCACAGATTTGGGTAGAGGTAGTTGGGGGCAGTTGCCTTCACTAACCTTCAACTTTTTTAATCAATCTGTAAATAATTATATTTTTAGCATTTTAAAACTCAACTATTGCCCCCACTAAATAATTAATTGATTTCTTGTAAAATGTTTCTCCAAATTACTTTATTTGTCTTAAAATAAAAACACTCAATACGTAATTCACTCTCATTGAGAAAATTCGAAAGCGTAATTAATATATGTGTTTTATGTAAAGATGTATCTAAAATACCTTTTGTGTGTGAATGTGTGCGCGCGTGCGTGCATGCGTGTGCGTGTGTGTATATATATATATATATATATATATATATATATATATATATATATATATATATATATAT
>Ga0315914_1009689_pt1 | contig 12271 bp, 10 predicted proteins | sample MpolenodulesMG_FD_203920 | JGI IMG/M metagenome (GOLD analysis project Ga0315914, IMG submission 203920) | Medicago polymorpha root nodule microbial communities from Los Angeles, California, United States - elongated nodules | ecosystem: Host-associated > Plants > Roots > Nodule | place: USA... | reverse complement strand
ATGAGAGAAATAAATAAGTAAGACTTATTTATAAAATAATAAGTGAGACTTATTTATAAAATAATAAGTAGGACTTATTAGTAATTAAATAATTAAATATGATTTATTATTTAATTTATGAAAAATAGAGAAACGCGGTCCACCGTAAGTTACGATGTACTTAAGTGTTTGGTTTGCTGAGCACACAAGTGGTTCTATAAATAGAACCCTTGTGTTGAATCATTATTGACTGTTGGTTGAAACACTTAACCTAATTCTAAAAGTTAGAAACCCTAGCCGCCGCTCTCTAAACCTAATCTCTCTGAATCTCCGTTGGAATTGGCTAGCACCGGTCATCGGAGAAGTTCTGTTCGTGTGGACTGAGTAGAGGCATCGCTGCTTTGCTTTGCTCGTGATCAGAAACAATTCTGCTACAAAGGTTCTGCAATTCAAGAGGTAAACACATAATCCTTCAAGTGATTAATGATTTAATCAAGATCCGTTCTCATGGGATTTCTTCCGCAAAGAGGATTAAAATTTTGAAAATTCCCTCTTAAGATCCCTTCACATAAAAGTAAATAGCAAGAAAATAAAGAAAAACTTTTATTCAAAGAAATAATTGTAACTTAGAATTTCCAAGAACAAAAGATGAAGAGATATATCTGGTGGCTGCTCTATTTATAGTCTAAAGCTAGCTTAAGCCCTAAGAAAAGGAATAAGAATTACAAAGCAAGCAACTTATGGGCTTTTAGGTCTGAAAATAACTCAAAATAACAGCCTGGAACCTTGGCACGGCGGTGCCACCACAGGCACGGGCCGTGCCAGCCTTGTAAGCAAAAGCAGCAAAAGGGAGCTGCAGTATCGAGCACGGTTGTGCTACCACAGGCACGGGTCTTGCCAAGCTCTCTAGAAATTGGCAATTCTTTGAACACTTGGAGGCACGGTCATGCCTGATATTTCTGCACAAGATCTTTATATTTTTGTCTTCAATCAGCTCCAAATCATGCTTTAGATCCTTTCATCCTTTAATCATGCTCCAAAACCCCTTCTTTTGCTCCAATACTCAATCTTTCACCATATTTATTCCTGAAATTAAATAACAACAAATTGAAGTAAAATAGTTATAGAAAGTAAATAAAAACACATAAAATCTAAATAAAATAAACTAAAATAAACACTTAAAAACACTAATTATTGACTTAGCAAACTCCCCCATACTTGAATCTTTGCTTGTCCTCATGCAAAAGGCATAAAAGTTAGCAGCATAAACAAAATGAACATATGACAATACAATTAAAACTCTTGTCTCCTCCAAGGCTTTGATCTTAGCGTACACTAATCACAAATTCAAGCATTTCTCATGAACTAATTCAACCCAGCAACAAGTCTCAAGTGAGTGTGTGTTCTTGCTCTTGTGTAAGAGATATTATGAGGAAACAGGTTCTAACCTTAACACTAAACCAACCGAGAAAATTCCTTTCTTAATTTCATATAAGAGAGGTGGGAATCATTTTTATCATTTGACATTTAAACACTTTTGGGGAATTGCAGAATTTTTATTGATGTTCAGAGACAACATCTTCACGTGGGAAGTCAGGTAGTGCAGCTCCTGCCCCCAGAGTCAATGGTTCCCCCTATATATGTATTTGTTCTAACCCCTTTTTGACAAGCGAGAAGGAATTACAGAAGTTACTTTTAGTTTTCAGGATAACAACATCTTCACGTGGGAAGTCAGGTAGTGCAGCTCCTGCCCCCCAGAGTCAATGATGTTTCCTAAGAATTATTTTTGCTTCTGACCTTCTTGACTTGATCTTTTTATTCCCCCACATCAACTTATACTACTTTTACTCTGAAAACTTTTAAGGGTCAATTTACCACTAAAGTTAGAATGTGCTCCTTAAAATACCTACCTACACACTTACTCAAAGACTGCAACTTTGTGCTTTTATTAATGAGAGTTTTCACAATAAATCATGATGTGGGTATAACAAGAACACTCAAAACACAAAATCATTTTCATGCACAAAAACAACCATTTGGGAAGAGACTTAACAAAAAATTTATGTCATATTTCACAATAAAAACAAGCTGCTTTACATGCCTTTTGCAACAAAACAAAACAAAAAATTAAAATTCAAGGGAGTTCGAAACACTACGACACTTAAACTAAAACAAGACATTTTATTGACTCCCCCCCATCCTTGGGTTAAACATTGTCCTCAATGTTTTGAAAGATAAAATTGAAAAGAAAAAAAAAAGGAAAAAGGAAAGCTCACAATTTATTGTGGACCCGATGGAGGATCTTTTATGTGGCTTTTCTTCTATTAATCTGCAAGACATAAACAAAGAAAAAAATAACATTAACCCGTGGGTTGCCTCCCACGCAGCGCTCTTTTAACGTCATTAGCTTGACGATCAAAATGTTTCTCTACCCTATACCCAACCTTTCACAAAGGGACAATGGCATCAAACTGAGACTAGCCCCTAGATCACACATGGCTTTCTCAATGGTTTCACTCCCAATCACACAAGGCATGGAAAAACTACCTGGATCTCTGAGCTTTGGAGGCAATTTCTTTATGACAGGACTGCATTCTCCTGTCAAAGCTATTGTCTCATTATCCTCTATTTTTCTTTTCTTTGATAAAATATCTTTTAAAAATTTAGCATAGAGAGGCATTTGAGGCAAGGCTTCAATTAAAGGAATATTAATGTATATTTTTTTTCCAGCATGTCAATACACTTTTTAAACTGTGCCTCCAGGTTAGGCTTAGCAAGCCTTTGTGGGAAATGAATTTTGGGTTTATGAGGTGGTGAAACAATTGGCTTATCACTCTCTCCTATGACTTTCTCACTTTGCGAATTATCACTCTCTATCTCACCCTTAATTATTTTGGTTTTCACAACGGGGTCCTCTAAGTGTTTACCATCCCTAAGTGTAGTAGCATTTATGTAGGCTTTGGGGTTGGCTTCAATTTGACCTGGAAAGACTCCCGGGGTTTGAGAGGAAGTAGCCACTTGTTGGGCTACTTGAGAGATCTGGTCTCTAGCATTTTAGTGTGAGTAGCAATGGAGTCCACTTTTGAATTAAGTTTGACGAGAGAGTCATTCAAAAATCCAGTTTGATTTTTAAGCTCTTGGTACTGCTTGGATTGATTCATTACATAACTTTCTAGCAAAAGTTCGAAGCTGGATTTTTGAGGGACTTTTTGGTTGTTTGCATAACCGGGTGGTGTTGTTTGTTGTCCAAAAGGATTTTGATGAGTTTCATTATAAATTTTTTGGTTTGGCCTCATTCCTTGATTATATTGAGCATAGTTCAATTGCTCGGGACTTTCAACAACACCACCTAGTTGGCATTCAACGCCAGTATGGCCAAATATTCCACAGACTTCACAAGGTGGTGAAACAAGAGCAGGTGTGACAACACTTACACTTAATTTATCAAATTTTTGAAAAAGTGTGTCCACCTTACCATTCAAATGATCAAGGGCAGAAACATCATACATACATGCCTCTTTTTTAGAGGATGAAGGAGCAACATCAATGATGGCTCTTTCACTTGTTCACTGATAGTGGTTTTGTGTCATGTCCTCGATCAAATTATATTTGTTGTGTAAGTTTTATTCCTCAAAGCTCCACCTACAGCTGCATCAACATTCATTTTTGTGGTATACAAAAGACCATTATAGAAAGTATGGATAATTAGCAACTTCTCTAAACCATGATGGGGGCAAAGCTTAAGCATTTCTTTGAAACGCTCCCACGCATCGTAAAGAGATTCCCCATCTCTTTGAGTGAATCGTGTTATTTGATTCCTCAATTGAGCAGTTTTAGAAGGGGGGAAAATCGGGCAAGGAATGCTTGCCTCATTTGGTCCCATGAAGTGATAGAACCAACTTGCAATGAATGAAACCATGCACTAGCTCTATCCCTCAAAGAGAAAGGAAAGAGGTGCCGCCTTACGGCCTCTTGGTTTGCTTTCAAAGTTCCACCAAGTCTTAGAAAAGTAGAAATATGAAGATTCGGATCCTCTGTGGGTGATCCAGAAAATTGATTTTGCTGCATTGAGTAAATAAGTGCAGGTTTGATTTCAAAATTATTTGCTTCAACCGCTGGATACACAATAACAACGTATGGCTCATCTGAAGATGTGATTTCATACTCTTTGAGAGCACGTTCCTCAGCCATATCATTATTATTATGTGTGTTTCATCTTCTCTCATGCAAAAACCTTTCAATCTCAGGAATGAATTCTCCAAGACTTCTGGTTCTTCGCATTCAAGAATTAAAAACTCCAAAAGTTGAAGGAAAAAGAAAAAGAAAAAGAATTCAGTCTAACCGCTATTAAAAAGTTAATCAAATTACTAACTCCTCGGCAGCTGCGCCAGAAACTTGATGTCGTAAATCCGCAAGTACACGGTTTACCGAAGTAGTAATAAAGAATATCGTTCCGACATGGAGTTGTGTATTTGATTCGCTTTTAAAATAATGATTAGATGAAAGTTCAAAGGTTCAAAAGTTGGGATTTTAATTGAAAATAATAATAATAAAAACGTCTTGGGATTATGAAGGTAAGAAAAACACAAGAAGGGGGGGTTGAATTGTGGTTTCTTTTTCTTCTCCTAAAACTGAATTCACTATTTAGAATCTGATAAATTTCAGCTTCTGAAGTGATGTGTAGAGTCTAAAGACTCTAGAATTTCTAAGATATGAAAGTTGATAAGAAAATCTAAGTGAACTTTAAAGTAAAACAATTTCAGCAGATTTTTGGCACTTGTAAAATTGTTGTAAGTCTCTTTGAAATCTTCAAGTCTTCACTCCTTTATATAGAGGTGTGAAAGAGACTTTGTTGATTGCCATCACATCAAAAAGAGTTGTTTGAAGCTTGATCAAATCACCAATGATCGGTTGTTTGATTTGGTTATTGTCCTATGATGGAACAATTTCAAATCCATTCCAAGAATAGAGGAATACTAGCGTAGTCACAGCTGTTGTTCTTGTACTATTGTAGACACAAAACAGAGTAGTGGAGGTAGTGGTTGTACAATTGTACTATTGTCCTTTTCCAATGTTCCCCAAGAAATAAGCATCCAATGCCTTCAAAATTCCCCTGAATTAGTCGTTGCTTCAGACTTCTATTCTTCTACAATGATAGGCCTGATAATAACAACATTTAACCACTTTTGAAACTTCCAGTTTTCTGGCTTCTGATGATCTTCAGAACCTTTGACGACGTTGGCTTCTGATGACGTCATCTTCAGAACCTCTTGTCTTCAGATGCTTCCGTGCAACACAAACTTCCTTTTTGTATAATCCATTGCTCTCATTTGTTCTTCCGAACCTATGCTTTTTAAAGACACTAAACTTTTGCCAATGGTCCTGCATACTTGAACAAATATTAGCATATCCAATTGAAAATTTTTAATACCTTGTTATCATCAAAACTTAAAGGGTAATGTTAAACACATTTTGTTCCAACAATCTCACCCTTTTTGATGATGACAAACACTAGTATTAAATTGTTCAATTGTTGTTAATCTAATTAACAAGTTGATAAATAGGGTCTGAGGTTTGTAAGCTCCCCCTAATTCCAATAGTTCTTTAAGGTGAGGTTTGTAAGCCCCCTAAGTTCTATACAAGTTAATTAAATTCATTTTAAAAACGTAGTAACACTCAAAATAATCTCACATAAAATCAATAGACTAAGAGATAAGAAGCAGTAATTAGCATACTATTGAAACAACATGATTCAGAAGCAGAAAACAAAGATAAAACATAAAGTAAACAAGCAACAATAAATGTGTGCAATCTAAGGCTTGACTTGTTTCTTCATCATTTCCATCATTTCTTGCATCATGTTGTTTGTCTTCTCTAATTCCTTCTTGATAGACTCCTTAAGATCAATATAGCTCTTGACAAGTTCTTCTTCTCTGACCTTTGCTTCCTCTTGTTGAGCAACCATCTTCCTTTTAAGTTCAGCATACATCAATCTTTGCTCAAAGAGTTCTTTCTCCAACTTCTTGATTCTCTTCTCTTGCTCAGAATCAATCTTCAACTTCTCAAGAATTGGAGTTTCAGCTTGGATCTTCAGCATTGTTAACCAGGTGAGATTAGGATTCTCAGATTGCACACTTGAGGTGATGATACTTAAGGAATCCAAGTAGATGGGTGTGTCTGAGATATAAAGCTTTCTCTTTTCCTGATTCATGTTATCATATACTTCTTCCATACTCTTGACAACTTCTGTAAACCATTCCTTGAGAGATTTTAGAGCCTGATTATATGCTTCTATAGAAAGTTTCTGAGGTTCACACATCACATAATTAACTTTCTCTCTAAGATTTGTCCATTGATCAACATAGTTTTCTTTATGAACAAGATTGCTTCTAGTCTTCACCAACTTGTTTAGATCCTGGGAAATATTCTCACAAACCTCTTGTAATATAATAGAGTCAAGTAAAAGGGTAGGAGGAGGTGAGACATTTGTAAGTTGTTGAATATTTGTGGTTGAGGAAGAGGGTATATCCATGTTTGAAATTTCAATAGCAGTATATCGGTTTGAAGGAATGAATGGTTCATCATGAACTGATTCCAAAACAAATGGTGAAGATGAGTCTAGAGTAGTACCAGTTTGAATAGGTTGCTCATCTTCAGCATCTGAATCTGATGTAATTATATGGTCAAGTTCAGAGGAGGTAGGTTCTGATAAAAAGGAGTTATTATCAGAAACATATTGTTCATGAAAAGATGACCTTTTATTGGCTAAGTTTCTCAATGCAATGCGAAAAGAGATGTTAAAATGTGTTGCATTGAGATGATATGGTTTGAATTCAGGGTGAATGATGATTTGAGAGCAGGTATTGATGGCCATTTCTAAGTTTGGTTGATGTTGTTAGGGGCTTTCTGAAACAACTTCATCAGAAGCTATTTTAGAGGCATTTTCTGAGTTTGGCCTAAAACCTGGTAATTCACCATTGTAGTGATTAGCTAGTGCCTCAAGTACGAATGGATCACTGGTTTGGATTGTTGGTTGAGGTTGAGAAGATGATGAAGATATAGGGATGTCAGACTGAGGCTCTGCTTGATCACTTTCAACTTCTGCATTAGCATGAATAGTTTGAAGAGGTTGAATAAATGGTGGTTGAAAGGGATGATCAGCAGGTAGTCTTTGACATACATCAACTCTCATTTGAGCCATTACACCTATTCTTTCTTGAATATTTGGATACATGGGCACAAATTCATCATCAACATGATTTTTCTGGTGTTTGGTGACGGGGCTAAAGATTTGTTTAGCTTTTCATAGATGATAGGTCCGCAAGTGTACGGAAATATCTGTTTTAGTATAAAAGGTTTGTCGAATCCACATAGACCAATGTCAAGTACCGTAATTTATTGTTACGTTGTTTATCTAAGGCGATTCTAAATTATGTGGGTAAAAAACTAGGAAATTGAATAGGTTTGATTAACTAATTAATAAACGAGTGCCCGAAATATAGTTTACGTCGACCGTTGATATCAGCTGAGTAGCGTTTATTTTTATAGTAAGAAAATATTTTCGCACGTAAAAGGATTAAATTAAAAAGCGGTCGCTTCGCTTTCACGATCGCGACATAAAATTCCGACTTTATAATCTATTCGACCGCTTTTGCGTGTTCGCCTTATAACGTCAAAATTCCTTTCATTTCAAAATAATCCAGTTTTGTTTGAAAAGTTATTTTCAGAATAATTTCAATTTAAAGAAATTAGTATGCTTTCGCGATACTGAATCCGTATTTTAAACTCACAGTCATCAGCTTTCGCGTGTATGACTTAGCGTTTAAAATAGCATTTTTGAAAATTAAGAATGTCAAAATTATTTTAAGAAAATGCTATCGCTGAATTACTAAAATAATTCCTAATTATTCTACAGACAGATATGATTTTCGTTCTTTCGATACGAAACAGATATCATGCTTTTTCAGTTTTCACTATAAAAATTCATCGTTTAAAATCAGAATAATCAGACATAAAAATAATTCCTGCTATAAAATTCAATCATACTTTTCATCTGAATATCGTTGGTACGACGATTTCTACATTTCGGACACTTCTAAAATCTACTCAGACATGCTAATATAAATAAATGAGCTACTATTCATACAATGCATTTCAATCGAAACAGGAGAACAAAAGAACATAGGAAATAATAAATAAAGAAAAACAAAGTAAACAGAACCTGTAATTAGATGGATAATTTAATTGAGTATGACTTCACTGCTACAAATAATGGAACGAACGTGGAGCTAGAACTCGATACAAACAGCAAGCGCAGCAACAGAGAAGTAAAACATCATGGAGACAACAATTTAATGGAAAGGTAATGATTATTGAATTGAATTAAAATTTCAAAGCCACAATGTACTTGGTACAGGTTTGAAACAGAAAAATGGAAACTAAAAAGCAATGTAGATTACAAAGAAAAACTGTTTCTGTATGTCTAAGGCTTTCTAAACTTTTCCAACCCTTTCTTTCTCCTCTTTGGACCTATTTATAGGCCAAGCATCCATTTGAACGTGTTCTGGTCGTGCACTGCAGGTGGAGAAAGTGGGAGGGAAAATGGGGAAAACTGCTACTGAACGTGGGGGAGACTGATTCTCCCGAACCCGTGACGGGCGTCACAGGGTGTGACGGTCTGCACATCACGGGTGCTGACGGCTTGGGATGCTGGTGAAGGCCAGGTCGAGTTGATGGGTGACGGTCAACCCGTCACAGGGTGTGACGGCCGTCACCCTGAAGTTGGAATTTCAGGACTTGTTCCTTTCTTCGTTTTTCTCGCCGAATTTCGCCGTTTCTGCGCATGGAGGCCTCTATTGCTGTGTACCTGAAACATAGCCATACAACCCAGCATAACATAGACAAAACAAGAGAATGTAGGCCTAAACTACACACAAAACGAGCTGAAATGATGTTGTGTTTTACATGTTATCAATAGACTCTATTTAAGGGAATATCATCTATGTCTGACGAGGTTGAAGTTGAAGTTAAGGTTGAGGTAGACTCTATTTCTATTACATTATCAGAGATATTGTGAGAATAAGTGTTACCTCTTGCAGCTTCTGAAGCATCAGCTTCTGAACTCCTCTGAGCTCCTTCATCTATGTTGAGCAGATCCCCAGCCACTACCAAATCTTGAACTCCTCCTGCGAGCTCAACTACCTTCTGAGCATCTCCACCAGTTGATTTCTTCAACAATACTTCAGCAGGCACATCTATTTCTTTTGCAATCTTTAGTGCCTCTACAACTACTTTCTTCTTGTTTCTCTCCATCCTTGTAATTAAGTCAGTAGCAGCTTCAACCTCTGCATCTTCTTGAGTCACATACTCTGAAACTTTTAGTTTCCTGATGACATTCTTCTACTTCTTCTTATGAATCTTTGGTTTAGGAGGTATGTCTCCTGAAGATTCATTTGAAGTTCCACCTCTAGTTCTCTTTCTTAGAATCTGGAAGGTTCTAATTCAACTTGTTCTTCTTGAATAGATGGCAAAGCAGATTCAACTTTCACCTTTGAAGCCTTCTGTGATTGCTTTGGCTTCTTTGACTTAGGTTCAGATGCTTCTCCCTCAACAGCTTCTGAGGTGTTGTTGTTTAACTTTCTCTTCTTACTAGCAATCCTTAAAGGTGCTCCACCAAGAGTGTCAGGCAGTTGATCAATGTTAAGAGCAATACCTGCCTCTTTAAAGTACCATGCAACATATTTTGCTATCACCACTGGATGATCTTCTTTAGAGATTGGTGGAAACTCTTCCATCAGATCAAAGACAATCACAGACTCTTTAAGACCAGTCTTCAGCTTCTTGACTTCCTTGACCAACTTCATACTCTTCAAGGTATTGGCATTTATATATTTTCTAACCATAGTGCCCAACTGGTCATCAGACACTGCACTAATGGTTTTGAGAGTGTTCAGAATCCTTCCTTGATAAAATATTTCTGATAGAAGCCCTCCATAGGGAATGGAGCTTCTGTTATTCTGTTGACTTTCTCTCAATGCCCAAATCATGTGACTGAAGATATATCTTGGAAGATTCACCTTTTCAAATTTACAAATAGTTGCTTTCCAGACGCTTGTTATAGGATTCAAATTCCATTGAAAAGAACCTTCAACCTTTCTTCTACATGCCCTTCCAATAACTTCTTCATTAATGGTTATAGGAATTCCCATCAAGTTGGAGTGAATTTCTGTTCTAGTAAATTCCTTCAACCCCATTTCAGCTCTCGTCTTCCCTTTTAGACTAGGGTCTAACAAAACCTTCTCATCTTCTTCTTGCTTAACAGCATACTTGTCATATATCGCTGCTCTTACCTAGAAGTACTTCACCAAGTACTGGTATGTCGGACCATTCAACATTCCAAAGTAGCCGTTTAAATCTTGGTAAAGCAGATAGTTTGAGAGGTCAACACCATGATGCTTTAACGATTCAAATTCAACTGGATTCTCCACTTGAACGAACAGACCATCTTCTTCTAGCTTCATATTTCTTCCCTTAATATGAAGAGATTCTCCAGAATCTATTTGCATGCAAGTACTTTGACTGGAGCTTGATGATGCCAATAGAGATTGATGAGAGTTTTTGGGTTTTTAGGTTTTGATTTTAAAACGATGGAGTTTTTCAGAGAATCGGTCTAAAATCAGAAGGTGTAGGAAGTGAAGTAAGAAGTGTGTGTTTTTGTCTAAGTGTTTTGAGTAAAACGTTTGCAATTCATAAGGGGAAAAACAAACACAACATTAATGACATAGGGGGTGCGAGATAGTACCATTCAAAGCAAAAATTCATTATTGCCCTCTTACGTTATACACCAATACATATAAGCAACGTCATAATTATTCAGAGTAACTGCTATGTTAGTGGAACAGGTGTTACCAAAAAGTAACTTCCAACGTTTCCACTAACAATACTATTCAGAAGCAAAAAGTCTAGCTTTTGGAGTTCAGATACTGATGTCATCAGAAGCACATTTTCCTCAGAACCTCAGTGAAGAGCTTTTGATGGACTATAGCTTTGAACAAATTCATAACCTAAATTCCTATTCAGAGGCAAGCAGTTTTAATCAGACACAATGTGCATGTTCAAATTTTTCTTTATAAAATCAAATCTTTCAACAGTTAAAGGCTTAGTGAATATATCAGCCCAATGATGTTCAGTATCAATGAATTGTATGTCCAGAATTCCTTTTTAAACATAATCTCTAATAAAGTGGTGTTTGATTTCAATATGCTTGGCTCTAGAGTGTAGAATTGGATTCTTTGACAAACAAATAGCAACAGTATTATCACAATAGATGGGAATATTGTTAGCATTAATCTGATAATCTTCCAACTGATGTTTCATCCAAAGTAGTTGTGTCAAACAACTTGCAGCTGAGATGTATTCTGCTTCTGTTGTAGACATATCAATAGTTGCTTGTCTTTTGCTAGCCCAGGATATCAGATTCTCACCAAGAAACTGACAGGTTCCACTGGTTGATTTTCTTTCAATCATGTCACCAGCATAGTCAGCATCACAAAATCCAACCAACTTATAATCTAAGGATTTCCTGTAAAGGTGTCCCAGATTTGTTGTTCCTTTCAGATACCTGAAGATTCTCTTAACATCAGTTAAATGAGATTCTCTAGGATCTGACTAAAATCTTGCACAAAAGCATACACTAAATAAAATATCTGGCCTAGATGCAGTGAGGTATTGTTGGAACAAAGGGTGTTTCGCAAAATCACCTCTTGAGTTTTGATGATAACAAGGTATTAAAAATTATCAATTGGATATGCTAAACATTTGTTCAAGTGTACAAGATCCTAATCAAAGTACTATTCATAAAGATTCTGATTGAACAAGTCAAAGAGAAAAGGAATTTTATTGAAGCTTAGAGCGTCTGAAGAAATGCGTCTGAAGAAACGAGTCTGAAGAAAGCGCTCCTGAAGACACGTCATCAAAAGCAAGGTTATCAGAAGCATCTCATCATAAGCCATTTCACCAAAGTTGACAAAGTACAGTGTACGAAGTGTACAACCACTAACTCTACGCATGCCTTTGCAACCACCATCTCTGCAACTTGTCTCTACATCAAGACAAGAATAACAGTAATATTGCTACAGATGTTGTTCCGTTTCAAATGGAATGGAATTGAAATTAGTTCTTCATAGGACAATTATCAAATCAGGCAAAAGATCAATGGTGAAGAATCAAAGCTTCAAGCAAGACAAGTTGATGTAACGGCTAATTCTCAACGTCTCTCAAATCCTCTATAAAT
>Ga0315914_1009687_pt1 | contig 12273 bp, 8 predicted proteins | sample MpolenodulesMG_FD_203920 | JGI IMG/M metagenome (GOLD analysis project Ga0315914, IMG submission 203920) | Medicago polymorpha root nodule microbial communities from Los Angeles, California, United States - elongated nodules | ecosystem: Host-associated > Plants > Roots > Nodule | place: USA... | reverse complement strand
AATTGTGAAGTTTAGTGGTTGACCCACTCATATTTCAACAAACATGCATAATTGCAATTTCCAATATTATTAGCCCCTAATCTTTATTGTCTCTTTGTTATAGGCAACTTGGAGATCCTTCATATTTGTCATGGAATAGGAACCCATCAGGGCACTGAGCTGAGAAACTAGTTGTGCATGATCTTCCAGGATTTCCCTCGGGAGACCTTGTGTATTATTATTCTTCAGACTTATACAGTAGTGGGTGTTATTTTGTACATCAATGTTATTAATACATGTTATATAGCAATAATTTTCATACATTAGGAGTTTTTATTTATTCCTCCAAAAAGAATTCTTTTTATTCTTGTCTTCTGTACAAGAATTGAGATATTTTGTAATATAGTGTGCTATTTCGTACAACTCAAGAATCACATCATTGTTTGGTACAAGTTTTGCTTTTTAGTGAGTGAAAATAGTAGAAATGGTAGGATTGATTAAAGGGTTAAATGATGTTACCCCGCCATCGGGCGAGTTTTGGTTTATCTCCCGGTTAAAAACAAACTTTGGATTTCAACCTTATATTGTAGTATAAAATTTTTTGGTTTTGGACATCCGTGACATCAAATTTCTAAAATTTAAGGTATTTTCGTCCTTTGTAATTTGGGTGAATGTTGGTTTACCCTCCCTTCCGCCATATCATCTATTTTGTACGATCAAAATTCACAAAAGTCCAAAATCAAAAAATCTTCAAATAGATTGGGGTCCATAGTTTTTTTTACAAGGGTAAACATAAACTCGTCCAAATGACAAAGGCGTTAAACACCATTTTTTTTTGTGGTGGCCGGAGTTTGAACTCCGTACCTTGCATATATTATGCATTATCCTATTGATCTAAGTTCACAAGGACAGACGTTAAACACCATTTAACCTTTGATTAAATGATCCTTTACTAGAAATGGTTTTTATTTTTTTTCCCCTTAATTTCTATTCGTTGTAACGAGTGCAGGTGATAAAACGTTTTAATAACTGAAAGGTAAAAATAATGTTTCAAAAACTGAATCAAGATCATTAAGGCATGGTTACAAACATATATTACTAATGTAAGTAGAATTATGCTCTTCACCCAACTATTTTTGCTCGCTCCCAATTGAAAAGATGAAATTGCCTCTGCGTGAGTAAACTCACGCATGAGTATTTTTGAAATTTCGGTTGAAAATGAACAAAATGTGTTGGGTAAAGAAAGTAATGCTCTAAAAAAAGTTGTTTAATTGAGTCCTGTTTTTTAGAACAATCTAAGGACAGTTGAAACAATGTTCAGTTGCAACATTTTATTTTGATAATTATAAAACATCTTAAGGTCCTTTTGTAATTAGATCATTGTCTTAATTATAAAACTATAGTTAGATTTTTAACACTTAACTGTTCATATTTCTTTCATACCCTTAATTATACCAAATTAAAAACCAACATTCATTAGTTGCATCACATTTAAATAAACTTGTTTCATCTTGACGATTGTCTTTTGTTTCTTATAAAAATGATTGAGGTAATATAATGGTACGATAATCCGAATACATGTTTTTTTTTTGTGGTGATCGGGGTTTGAACCCAGGACCTTGCATATATTGTGCATTGTCCCTACCAATTGAGCTAAGCTCACGAGACATGTTTAAGAAAGCATCCTGGTATAGAAGGATTCAGTTAATATTTCTTAATTCATCACTCATTCATGTGATTATGTGTCTCACCATATGGCAATTTGCAAAGAATCATGACCTTGGCTTCAAGAATGAATTAATTCAGTTTTATAATCAGTAATTAAATAAATAAAACCTAATCCTATTTTTTCTTTCAACTGATTTCAGTAAACAGATTTTCTCAGTGACTGAAAAATAAATTCTGCAAAATTGCATCAAAATATAGAATTAACCTACAAGTACAAACAAAACTCATGAAACTCTCAACAGAATGTTGGTTAGGTATGCGCCTTCCGGGTATGATGGATCAATAGGATGATCACAAGCAGCTCCAGCATCTCTCAGAACAGTGATTTTTCTCTTTGCCATAGATGCTGCACCCTAAAAAAACCAGAAAATGTAATAATTCATTAACTTGGATTAGGTAATATGCATACTCTTAGTAAAGTGTCTAGTCACTATACTCATTTAAAAATGTCTATTGATTAAGAATACTCCTTAAGGCCACAGCACTTGATTATTGCAAACAGATAAATGACAGATAAATGGTACCAAAAACTTCCATGTCACACTGACTGATGCAATGAATACTCAAAATGGAAGTGAAAATGCAAGGGGTAGAAACTTTTTTGTATTACTTCTTTACATAAATTTATATCTTTTTTTTTTTTGCAGAAAAATTATATTAAGAGTTCAAACTTAATCCATTGTGAGCATAAATTTTTTAACAATTAACATCCCTCACATTTCCTAGGACCTAGGTGATTATTATGCTAATAATATTTACAAGATTAATTAAGCTAACTCAAGTTCCTAATATATAATATAATGAATCATAAGATGATTTGAATTCTAATGGTATCTACCTTTCAACCTACTACCTTGAGATTTGTTGCATTATTCATAACCACTTAAACCAGATATTTATCTCTTACAAATTTGATCGCATCATCCAACATTCCTCTATCTGTCCAATTTGTTTGTATCTTTGATGAGAATTTTGATAATATAAGGGTCACTATCATGCCCTTGTGCTATAATAGTCTTTCAACGCATACTGTCTAATTTTGTAATTGGACGCTATATCTTAGATTTGCAAGTTTATGTAAGTTTTTAAAAGAGAAGAATAAATTTTATCAAAACACAGAAAAGAATAAAATTGTCAACTTTCCAAGTTAAATTCCATTTCATTCCCCTTCAGATATTTATACATAGTATTCAACAGGCTAAAGTTTGACACTCTCCTCTCCTTTCTTTCCCCCTCACCCTTCCTTTTTCTCCTAACTCAAACAAAACATAACAATAGTCTATATGCTGGATACCTGTAGGATACGCATGAATATGCCACTTTGGGTCACAGCTCCAGAACAGGAACAGGTCATCAAAAGACCGCCTCTTTTTGTAAGTTGCATGGCCAATGAATTCAAATTTCTGTACATACCAGATGCACCATGTAGAACCTGTAGCAAAAAACATTTTACGCTAAAATTTCAATTCCACGACAAAAAGCTGAAAGTTGAAAATGAGCAGAAGCAACAGTGTATTGCAAATTTCAAAACTTTTGTGATAACACCAGAACACAATAAATTTCAAGATCTTCACTCTTGCAATCGCTTCTAGTTCCAAGTAAAGTCAAGTAAAGCACTGGTTACATTAGTACATAGTCCGAGGCTTTAAATATCACATGCAGAATCAATATCATCCAACAACGACAACTAAAAGATCCTTTCCTACTATATGAGGCCAGCTATTTAGGTCAAGGATGGACCCTTCACCTCTGATATTCTCATGATTTGAACTATAGTTTTCCTCAGTCACCCTTTACCTCTACCTATGAGAAGATTCTCTATCTAGTCAACCCTCCCTACCAGTGTTGTGTTGCTATAAGTCTTCTCCACAGATGACCAAACCTAATCTAGAACAAGTGGCTCAGAAAACGAAATAATAAACCACTTGTTACCAGTGCAGTAAGAATATGTCCAATGCATACACAAAACAAAGCTTCTAAGCAGCTCCCATTGACGAGTGTTTCTAAATCAACTGATCTTAAAATGGGAGTAAAAAAATAATAGAAGAATCAACCGAAGTTTTTTATTTTTTTTAAATGAACTACAACAATTAACATAGATGGAGCAAAATAACCCACTTGGGTTGGCCTAGTGGTATTGGCTTGGGATCTGGGAGTGTGCTCCTCCTCAAGGTCTCAGGTTCGATTCTCTCTGGTGCCAATTTAGGTGGGTTAGTTTAGCTTCTTCAAAAAAAAACATAGATGGAGCAAAGATCCACAACAAACATGAATTAGCATTTATGTGTCCACCTCCTCCAAAGGTGAAAACAAAGGGAGTTCCTAAGAAGGGAAGGTGTCAAAGCCAAATGCATCATCTTAACATGATCCATCATAATGGGAGCGTGTTGTTGATTGCACGGACTTCATATTCTTATTGCAATAATTAGTAAGGCCTAATTTAGAAAAGACAGATCAATGTGTGACATGTAGTCACTTTCCCACCTAGTAACTGTTAAGAGTCCGGGGGGTAATGCAACACAAATGGTTCAAAAGGTTGTATTGTAGTAATAGTAGATTAACAGGGGTGAGCTTATTGCTACTGTTGTAACATCAATGGCCAAAGAGAGCAACACTTCAATGGATTTGCAGTTGTAGGAAATGGTGCCGACTAAAGACAGTGCAAAACTAAGAAAGGATTGTGGTTCCAATGGCCAATATTTGAGGGGAGTTTCCCTCCAGAGTTGTAAGGGTTGTCCCCATTCTTTGTAAAAGTACCCAATTTGTAACAGAGAATATTTTTACTCACTTGAAAATGGATTTTTTTTTTATTATATTTACATATTTTGGCAAAAACAAAATCGTACACAAGTACCATAAAAGTATCATACAATGACCAAATTCGTAATGATGATAATATAGCATCATCGGACATAATAAAAATGAAAAGCAAATAAACTTTATCACAATTTAACGGCAGAGAAACCCAATTATTCTCTTCTTTAGGAAGCCCAAATGTTAAAGTATGTCAAAACATATATTTTGCAACCATAATTGATACCTTTTTCGAAGGTGCCAGTTTAGGAGGATCAATGATGACAATATCCCAAGATTCATCTCTCATAAGAGCACCCTTCATGAATTGAGTTGCATCTTCTTTCAAAAAGGATATTCTTCCTGGATCAATGTTGTTAAGTACAACATTTTCTTTAGCAAGCTCAAGAGCTGGCAGCGATGAGTCAACACCTAACAAAATTGTCAACATAACTAGACTTATTAAATCAGTCTATTGGTCTCTCAAATTGCATCAATAATATTATACAGATAAGTTAAACTATCCCTCAATACATTTGTTCCAGGCTTCTAACAGGCAGTCTGTAAAAGGATCAAGTTATAATGTAAAATCGAGAAAATTCTCTTTGCCCTTCATTAGATTCTAGTGTAACTGGATTCTCATCACTGAAATTGTTAGTTACAAAGACACAAGTTTCAGCTTATATAGATGCTTGAGACCTGATTTTATATAGCAGGTGTATGCAAGAATGAGAGTGGATAGCTGTGATAACGACTTAACAGTGTTAGTTATCTCTAATTGGCGCGTGTGTGAATACAATAGATCACATGTCTAAATACATGTGGTGTACCTCCCTTACCCACACACACACCACGAGCTCACGGTGGCTGGCCAGCTGCACTGGAGATACCACATTTGAGCTTGGGTCTGAGAAGTAGAAATTTGGTGCTAGAAACTGGCTTCATGAGAATGTCAGCACCAGGGATGTGTAGCACTGTCAGTTTCTTAGCCAAGACCTTTTCTCTAACAAAAAAATAAGTCAATTTCCATACGCTTTGTCCTTGCATGAAGAATGGGATTATGCGCCAAAAGGGCAGTAGATTGATTATCACAGCACATGGATGGAGGGGTGTAGGGAACACAGAAGTAATGTCTGCACCCAAAGAAGCTCAACTATAATATGGGCAAGACTACAGTACTCAGCTTCAGTGCGCTGCAACTGGTTGCTTTTGTGACCACCAAGAGATAAGATTGGGAACAAAGTAGATAGCAGCCCCAGAGGTAGAGTGGCTATCATCGAGATCTGCATCACAAAAGGCAATAAGGGGGTTTGTGAGAAGAGGCAGGGTAAAAATGAAGGCCAAGCTGACTGGTGCCTTTTGAATACCTTAAGAATCATTCGACTGTCATCCAATGAGATTCTAAGGGATTAGACATAAACTGGCAAAGTGGCATACTGCAAGGCACCAACCACATATCTGAGCATGAAGAGGTCTTGCATAAGGTCAGTATCAACTATGGTGAGTTTGAGGCCAGATGGCATAGGAGTGGATGCTGAGTTAGATCCAAGCATGTTGGTCCTGGAGTGAGGATGAATCTCAAAGCTACTTCTGGACTATTTTAAGTGAGGGAAAAGAAATTCATCGAGTTTTAAACAATCCTATCGTAAGTAGCAAAGAATAGTTATTAGGTTATTTGGACTTGTTGGGTTGGGCCCACTTTTCTTGAACTAGTCTTTAATTCTCAGTATTTGTAGGCTTCCTTTCTTTTTAAAACAGCTAAATTATTTATAACAGTAAATTATCAATCATAGACAATGATAGTGAAGAAGGAATTAGCAACATAGAATGTACCAGTGACATTTAGAGCACCGCCACGCACTGCATTTAGAGCAAAACCACCACTATAGCAACAAAGATCAAGAACCTTTTGACCATCTGAAACTCTTGATATAAACTGGCGACTCTCGCGCTGATCTGCATAGAACCCTGTTTTCTGTCCTTTCAGTGAAATTGTGTACACAATTCCATTCTCCATAATCTGAAAGAGAAGAACATTCAAACACCAAAAATCTCAAACTTAATGATTTTCACATCTCCTTGTTGGTTATCCCAAATCCCAACTTGATTATGATCTATTTATTAGTAATATGCAACGTTTAAGTGGGGAACATATATGAGTCCCACCTTCTCAGATCTTTAATTTGGGAATCATCAAAACATATGTTAAGGTACAAAATATAAATTGCATAATGTAATGATAACAAAACCTTCAAGACTAAGAGCTAGTTTACTTTGTGAAAACATTTTATATTTTCATATCATAAAATTTGTGTTAGTTTTACTAGTTAACAAAAAGAAAAGAGGCTTTTAATGCTAGTTAGGATGATGCATTTCAGGAAATAATAAAAATAATTCTTGACATTTTCATTGTTTTCGGAAATGAAAGACATTTCTACATTTCAAGAGTCTCTTTTTTCCTTGTTAATAAGTAAAACTAACACGAATGTTAGGAAAGGAAAATAGAAAATGTTTTCACAAAGTAAACAGCCCCTAAATTATTTTCTTTTAAGTAGATATTTTTGAGTGTCTTTTCTGAGTGAAATCAAATAATTAACATTTAGCAAATTTTGTCAAATTAAAACACTTTAATTAAAAAGTTTGGTTCAGCTATATTTCAACTTCATGCCAAATTGCATCTATTTACCTTCTGCCATACATACTATCAAGTACAATGTCATTCTAATTACCTAGGATAAGTACATGGAAAAAAGAAATAATTCAAAATTTTGATGAACATTTTAATGGATCACAACATACCTTTGTTCTTTCAGGACAAGTAGATGAAAGCATTTCCTTTGAATCAGTCACATTAACTCCGTCTTCCTTTAAAATATCAATAGATGGCCTCCAATTTATATGATTGATATAGTTTATTTTCCTTATGCATGCTTCTATCTCTGATTTGTACTTCTCAACCCAAGCCGCAGATGATGCTACTACAGCTATATCTCCAAATACATCAACTATCAACCCTGATAATCTGTTGTGAAACCAGTAAAACCCAATTCAAAATCATCCAAATAACCTTTTTGGAAGCACTATCATTAAAAAGTTGGAAGAAAAAAAGAGTGGTTATTTGTGATCAAACCTACTTAACATATGAATCTTTAAAAGGAAACATGTTAAAAAAAAGGTGGCACAGCCATACAAATTATCTTCTTTCTATCATAAAAGTGAGGTGTAAGAGTATGCTGTCAAAATAATGTGAAAAAACTGTGGACCGAGAAAAGGAAGCATGAAGAGGAAAAGTTCAACCCTTCATCTCTCACCTGTCACCCTCACTATTGATTAGACGATATGCATTCGTATGGACAGAAGGAAGACCCAACCTTCTACGCAATTCAACAGCGGCATCAATTCTTGTTTCAAGCAGTTTCTCCATGTTCAATGCACATGCTGAATCACTGTGTCAATATAAAAATTAAATATAAAAGAGTCAAAGGACTAAGCTGAAACAAAAAGCGATGATCAAATAATCATATGCGAAAACCTGGTAGCTTCGTCTTCAAGCTGCATGAGCCGAACAGAAAACATAGAAACCGAGTTGTACAAGCCCCAGCCTATTGGTTTCTCAGTCCCATCTGATACTAGAACAATATCGCCTGTCTTAGGAGGAGGCCTACCGATAATTCTATCAACAGCTCCACTGTATACCATTGGGTTTCCATCCTTAAAGAGTTGCGTCTTCCCCTTCTTTAGCACAACCTTTGCAACACCTAGCACACCCAAACTATTCATAAAATATTTCAGTAAGCTTAAAAGAAAAAACAACTTTCCCGTGTATTACTGTTCACATAATCTATAATACTATATGTATCTATGATTAAAAAATAGATGAGTTAGATAGAAATATGGTTATCGATATAACATTATGGAATCGTTTGATCCATGTAGGGGTGTGCATGTTTAACCAAATCATAAGAACCAATCCACTTAAATGGTTTTAGTTTGTTAGCTAAACAATTTAAAAATAAAAATAAAAACGGTTTAGGAGGCAAAGTGGTTCCAGTCCGGTTTGAACCGGTTTTAATTAAAAAACTGTTTACAAACAGATTAGATGCGAAAACGGGTTTTTCTTGAATTCATCTTAAACCCGCTTTTATTGAATTGGTTTAAATCTAGTTTTTCATTGAATCCATCAGACCAAAGTGCATTTTCTTTCAACTCTTCTCTTTCTCCTATTGAGAAAGAGAAGAATCTTGGACACTTGAGATCAAAGGTCTCCTAACCAAATTACTATCCATATCAGTTTAGATTTTAAAATCCCGGTCCATATCAAAATAAAATGAGCCAGTCCGACGGCAAAGCAAAAAAAACTGCACCCACTACCCGGACCTTCAGCCACCGTCATGATAGACAGATAGAGTGCAGAGTAACCGGAAGTCATGGAGCACCAGAAAGCAAAAAAAGAAAAAAATAATAAGTTAAGCGTGATGAAGAGGGATAAGAAAATTTTACCGGTGATTGGCTATGATGGAGGAAGAGGAGATGTGGTTATATATGCGTTGCAATTGGTTACTTGTGTGATAGAATTTCTATTCATCTAAGATTGCAAATTTCATCCTCTTCTATTTTATTAGCAATTGTAAAAAGATTACATTTCCCCTACTTTGGTTTTGATTTTTCAAAAAACTATTTCCTATTTATTATTTTCCCCAAAGGTCAAAGCATTGTCAGAATGGACGTTTCTGTAACAGCAAAAACGTTTCTTGGATAGGAGGATCTTTCTAATAAGAGCTTTGGCATTGGATGTTGAATTCTTTGGGGATAATTGAATATTACCACCCTTTTTTCATCTTTGATTTTGTTGAATATCATAGAGTATCCATTTGCAGATGGATCATTGTCATCCCACTCCCAATTTGGGGACTAATGTGGACTTGTCGTCTGTAGATTTGTTCAACATGAAATTATAGGAGAAAAGTTGTAGGATTTGTGTTGGTAGTAATTTCATCCCCTTTGACCAAGTGTCAAAGATTCTTCTCTGTCTCAATAGGAGAAAGAGAAGAGTTGAAACAAAAAACACTTTGGTTTTGAGTGATTGAATGAAACTACTAACACAAATCCTGCAACTTTTCTCCTATAATATTTCATGTCGAACAAATCTACAGACAAGTCAACATTAGTCCCCAAATCTGGGGAGTGGGATGTCAATGATCCATCTGCGAATGGATACTCTATGATATTCAACAAAATCAAAGATGAAAAAAGGGATGGTAAAATTCAATCATACCAAAGAATTCAGCATCCAATGTCCAAAAATGTAAAGCTATTATTAGAAATTAAATACCTTATCCAATAAATGGTTTTGCTGTTGCAGAAACGTCCATTCTGAATCACGAGAATGCTTTGACCTTGGGGGAAAATAATAATTAGAAAATAGATATTACATTATATTTAACATTTCTAGGGAATTATCAGTGGAATTTTTTTGGCTTAGAGAAAGGAAAAATAATTTTACTCTAATATGGTACGAATACCACACGAAAAACTCGTCAACACAAGTCGAATGGGGGAGAGAAGGAAAGGATTCGAAGTTTTAGAATATTTTTCGGTGTGTGGAATGCACTATGGATCTTTCTATTTATAGAGAAAATTCACATATTAGATCAAGTACAAAAATATCTCAAATTGAGTACCAAAATATATCAAATTGAGTATAAAAATATATTATTGAGTACTAAAATATATTATTGACTACCAAAATATAGTTCAAATCAAGTACCAAAATATATTACTCATACCAAAATATTTCAGATTGTGTTCCAAAATATTTTAGCAAAACTTGGGGACTAAGAAAACAATTTCTAATAATGATTAAATTAATTATTTAATTTAACATTTCCAATTAAAATACATCAATATATATTTTTTCTATTGCTTACTCAGATCAAGTATCAAAATATATTAGATTGCATACCAAAATATTTTAGATTGTGCACCAAAATATTTAAGCAAAACTTGGGAACTAAGAAAGCATAATGATTAAATTATTTGTCAAAAAATAATGATTAAATTAATTATTTAATTTAACATTTCTAAATAAAATATATCAATATTTTTTTTTAGTGCTTACTTCCACTTTTTTTCAATTCACACTGCACAGTCCCCGTGAGCTTAGCTCAGTTGGTGACAATGCATAATATATGCAAGGTCTGGGGTTCGAATCACGGCCACCACCAAAAAAAATTCACACTGCACAAGTTCTACCCAATGTGGGACATTGTGTTTAGTTTTTAACTCCCAAATTCCACACATCTTCCACCAAATATATATAAAAAATAAAAGAGAATGAAACTTGCAATCTTAAATGAATAGAAATTCTATCACATGACTAACCAATTGCAGGGCATACATAACCACATCTCCACCACCGGTAAAATTTTCTTATCCCTCTTCATCGCGCTTATCTTATTATTATTATTCGTTTTATTTTTGTTTTTGCTTTCTGTTGCTCCATCACTGCCGGTTACTATGCACTCCATCTGTTAGTCGACCTCCCTTAGTGGGATAAGGTTTGGCATTTGTTGTTGTTGTTTTTGTATGAGTTTCTATAAGACACTCTGAAGTAGGTTTCTGAGATTATGAATATTTCAAATATTTTAACAACTTACTATCAATTAGATCCCTAAAAATTTTCATGAGGAATAATATGACAGAGAGTGAGGGACTTTTTTGAAATATTCATAATCTCGTTAACCTATCGGAGTATCTTACAAATTCAGAGACTAATTAGATGGTTTACTCAAATAAAAGTTAACCAGCTTATGGAAACAGCTTATGACATGTCTTTAAGTTGCAGCTTATGAAAAGAGCTTATAGCTTATATCAGAACCATTTAACTTTACTACATCTATTATTATTATAGAAATGAAAAAGAGAAAGTGATAGGCAGGTACCTTTGGGTTGATGAGAAGCAATTTGTTGAAGGGTGGATGGCAAAGAACAAACGGAGAGGGATTTGGTGAGTAACTGCTTCATTTTCACCCTTCGTGCCCAAACTCTCTTCTCAGGGTTTATACTTAGAGGGATATCATATGATATCCTTCCCGTGTATCCTGGAATTTTATACAACGAATGACTTTTTTTTTCTTTCACAAAATTAATTTTGTGTCCCTTAAATAGTTTTGTCATTTATCTTTTTTTCATTTTAATTTTGTCTTTTTGGTTTATTTACATGTGAATTTTCAATTTTCAAATCCAATATACATATGCACACATAGATGAAAGAGCATAGATTTGAAGATTGAGAGATTATAAGAAAATAAAAACATGAATTTTAAACTTGAAAATTTATATGCAAATGTCCCAAAAGGACAAAATTGAAATGGAAAAAAAAATAAAGAACTAAAATGTTGCTTGAAATTAAAGTTATAGGACTAAAAACGTAATTTTGTATTTATTTTAAAGATTATACAATGAGTGACTTATTTATAGAAAAATTGGTTAAATTAGATATTCAGGCCTTAATTATTTTTTAGATATTCGCTCCTTAATTATTTATGAGGTTTTATACTGGATTAATTTTCGTTATGATTTGGTTCCATACCGTACCTCTATATTATGTTAACTTTTACGTTTATTGTTAAGGTGCACAAACATCATAGGTGATCCACAAAATACCTTATTAATTTGTTTAGTATTGGCAATTTTATCTTTTTTTTTAATGAATCAATTGGATCATGCATGCAAAGGGAAATCATGATTACAATAGGCTCTAGAAATTTAAAATTT
>Ga0315914_1009684_pt1 | contig 12279 bp, 8 predicted proteins | sample MpolenodulesMG_FD_203920 | JGI IMG/M metagenome (GOLD analysis project Ga0315914, IMG submission 203920) | Medicago polymorpha root nodule microbial communities from Los Angeles, California, United States - elongated nodules | ecosystem: Host-associated > Plants > Roots > Nodule | place: USA... | reverse complement strand
CCTTCAACCACATATAGGAGATGGACTTAATCCTATCAACCACCTGAAAGACGGGGCATTCTTTGCCATTGAATAATCTATTGTTTCTTTCCTTCCAAATTTCCCACACCGCTGCAAACCAAATAACCTGTAAGATTGAGCGTCTCCTCCTCGCAATGCCTCCACAAAAGCCAAACTGATGAAAATGATCGGACACAGAGAAAGGGTTGGCCACTGAGATGCCAATCCACCTGTAAAGTGAGTGCCAGACCGTACCAAAAAAATGACAATGAAGAAATAAGTGATAAGACGTTTCGATAGTGCCGCATCCTGCCACACACAACCTGGAATCAAAGTGGATCACTCATCGCCGGAGTAGATTGTCCTTGGTAGGCAATCTATCCTGCATCAAGCGCCAAGCAAACAACACCACCTTTAGAGGAACATCCTTATGCCAGATAGAAGAAGCGTCGTCTGGTTGCTCCGTAGGCGATTGAAGTGTTAGAAATATTTAATATATTTTTATCTATTTGTTACATGTGTTATTTGTATTGAAAAATTGAGGGCATCTCTGGAAAGAAAAATTCAGCCCAAAAGAGCTTAAAGAGATAGTTTTCTTTATATATAGTATAGATTATCATTTTTTTTTTTTACGCTAAAATATAGTGAAAATATGTTATACAATTTTTTTTAAAATAAAAAAGTTTAGTATTTTTTATGAAAAACTCGTCATTTAGTCATTTAATATTAACAAAAAAAACAGAAAAATAATTTGGGTAATTCACTACCCAACCCAACCCAACCCAAATCAGGAATTAGTGGGTTTGCCCAAACCATCCCAATAGTGTAACGGGTGGTTATTTTACCTCTCTTAAACCGGAGTATCCTATATAGTTCAGATCTTGGGTTTGACCAAACCCAACTCAAACCAACCCATGTACACCCCTAGAGATAATCTCACAGAGAGTGACTCGTTTAAATTTAATTAGTATAGTAAATCCATAAAAAAAACGACTCACCTATATAGTTTTTGTCCCGCACAATCATTTGATGATAGGTATTCTAATTTAAATTGCATACTTTGGATCATAATGTTTTTACATTTGCGATTTTATTTTATTTCAACAATCAATATAACATAATAATATATGTATGAGATAATTGTTATTTTTCGTTCTTAAAAAACATTCATGTATTTTCATAATTTAAAAAGTAGTAGAGAATATTGTGATGCAGACATATACTTCTAAAAAATTATTATATTTTTAATATTATATGTATGCCGAATATTACCTCACACCTTAAAATTCCTAGCTAAGGTATTGTTTGTTAGGTTATCTAAGTTTAAGGTATACTCCATCAAGAGCGGTATACCACTGATCCTCTTCTATTAACACTAATAATAAAGGATAACTTATTTCGTCGTGGCGTTATTGATCATAATTCTCGGATGTGTGCTTCTGGTTGTAGCTCAATGGAAAATTCATCTCATTTAATTCTGCATTTTCGCAGTTTTGGATCTGTTTGAACTTTATTTATATGTGGATCGGAATTTCTATGGTTACTCCTTGTTATGTAGTGGATCATTTTAATCGATTTACTTATGCTGGTGGTGAAGCTAAGGCGCGACAATCAATTATGCAGGTGCTTTGGTTTGCTACCATGTGAGAAATTTGAAAAAAAATAAACAACCGAATTTTCAATGCAAAAGAGTGCTCCATTTTACAAGTGGTGGATAAGATTAAGACACTTTCCTATGTGCGGTTGAAGGCGAAATTGGCCTCTCTTCCATTAAATTTTCATGGGCGGTGGCTTAGTCCATTAATTTTGTTGGGCACTAGTTAGTATTGTTTCTTTCTTTTAGTTCTTTGATGCTTTCGTTTTTTAGATTGTAAATATTGTAATAACTCTCATGTTCTTCCTTGGTACACCCTGTGCTAGGAAGAACATTTTGTTTTGGTAATATATTCCATTTTAGTCTCTTCAAAAAAAAAACTAATAAGAAATAACTAAAACTATATAAAAAAAATTAAATTAGTCTATACATAATGAGTTTTGCTAGAAGCCACCCATGAATGTGTCTTTTAGCAATTCACATCTTAAGGTGTGATTTCCACTTTTTAATTATAACTTTGCTAAAAGACACCTTCATTAAAATTAGTTGGTGTTTTTTAACAAATGCTCATTGAATAAATTGCTAAAAGACACCTTCATAAAATGTGTCTTTTAGCAAAACCCATGCATAATTCACTTATGTGTTAGTAATTATGTTGTTTATGGAATCTGATAATGGGCTTGTTTACAATTTTGGTGTAATGATAAATAATATTCATTCGGCAACGATTTATTATAAGCAAAAATAACAATTTCATACTTATTAAGATAAGTAGCTGTTCACATTAATTCTTGTCAGTTTCAATTAAAAATTTAGCTTCGATTAGTACTTAAATAACCTTTTAAAACAAAAAACACTTGTTGAGGCTTAACATTCTTCACTTTGATTAATTAACAAACGGACAAGACATATTGTTAAAACGAATTAGAGAGATTCAATGAATTACATGTGGAAAGATACTGAATGTATCAATAACATTTGCTAGCCATGAACCACAGTAAAACGTTAATATGCCTACGTGAAGGAACATCTCACGCATGTAGAATGAATTTTGATTCTTTTACTTCAATCGTTAATATTTTTAATAGTCAAAGTAAAATATGAAAGAAGAAATTAATGATTAAAGGAAAATGCTTACACGAAGGTGCTAAATGCTTCCGAACATCTTTTTTCTTTGTGGCTTTGTGGTGGCTTTGGAAACACCGGAACCTTATGTGCCTCAACAACGAAACCACGTTTGTTACTCGTTTGTGTTGTAATATTTTCAGTTATGCAAAAACCATCAGCACTAGCCTGCGCAATCCTTCAAGCGTTCGAAGACTCATTAGATGGAACAGTAACAACCATATGTGCACAATATTGAACGTGGATGGCAGCTGCAATGGTGTTCCTATCCGCACAGGTTTCAGAGGAGTTATTCGCAACAACTCAGGCAATTTAATATTTGGGTTTTCTAGCTTCATCAACAACTCTCAAGACATCATGTTCGCTGAACTTACGACACTCCATCAAGGTTTAATTTTGGCTATCAGCTTAAATTGCGACGATTTGGCTTGCTATTCTAACTCCCTACTCACGGTCAACCTCATCAAGGATGATCTTCCTCAATATCATGTGTATGTTGTTCTTATCAAGAACATTAAGGACCTTAACTCTAGAAACTACTCTCTCCAGCATTTGCTTAGAGAAGGCAATCGGTGTGCGGACTTTATGGCCAAACTTGGTGCTTCGACTGATGACGTTTTGTCTATCCATTCCTCCCATCTTGAGGGTCTACAACCGCTGCTAAGGATGGATGAATTGGGATCTCTTTTTGTTAGGTGTTAGTTGCTTTTATGTTTCCTGTTTTTCTTTTTCTTTTTGCTGTTTCTTTAATTAGCCTTGTAACCCAAAAAAAAAAAGAAAAGGAAAATGCTTAATATCGCGAAGCATTATTTTGTGGAAAAACGTGAATGGGTGGCAAATGGAAAAACAGTGAAATTGAAAAGACTGGCATCCTCATCTCTGTCATTGCAAAGTCTTCAATCCAACAACCCTTCTTCATCACTTGCACGAGGAGTTTTGCCAACCGCTCCTACAATGTGTAGAGGAAAGATCTAACGGTGACAGGATCTCGTGAAATATTTGTGAAATCGCAATCGCTATATATAGCACTGCTCATGATTATATATGTGCACACGCATGTGTAAACCCAATGGTGTAATGAGAGACTTGTGTTAAATTGAATATTCACCCAAGTTTCACATTGGATAGTGAGAAAAAAGACAAATAGAGAGTTATATTATTCTAATTTCTAAATATATATAGTTAGTTTGAGTTTTTTCATCATAACATCTATAGTCTCTTGGGCATACAAGAGGCTCACGTAGGTATGTATCATGAGAGATTTTCAATTTTTCCGTGAAAAAGTTGTAATTGAGAAATTTGCAATTTTGTTCTAACTGTATTGCAATTGTGTGAAAGTTTAGAGAGTTTGCAATTTTAACCATCCAAAGATTATATGAGAGGGTTTCTAATTTTTTCTTGTAAAAAATTGAAGTTTGAATAATAAATATTTTTTTGAGATTGTGGATGTAGGTGGCAAAAGACAATCGATATGTGAGTTTTTTATTTTGGCTTCTATTATGGTTGTCTTTTTGCTAGTGGAGTCTTTCTTTGGTGGATTTCCCCAGAACTAACATCAGAGCAAAGGTTATGATCAAAGGAGGAATAGAAGCTACATTGTGACATTAATTTCAGGAGAGGTTATTTAGTTATCATCTTATTTGTGTTTTCTCTTGAATAGTGTTATGTTTATTTTGAAGTTAGACATTCCTTTGTTTAGGATGGATTTCTCCTTATGGAAATGCATAAGCCCAAAATTCATGGAGCATTAATGAAACATGAATGAGAAGATAGAAAAATTGAAGAATACTTATTTTGTAAATGTGTATTGTCACGAGAATGTTCTTTGACTCTTCAAAGATGAAGCCGACAACAAAGTAAAGATATGTGAGAGTTTGGATGAAGGGAGGATAAGTTGTGCCAAGTGGATATTCATCCAAGTCTCACATCGAGCAGTGAGAACAAAAAAGAGTTAAAGAGTTATTATAAATATGGAGAATTAGTGCGAGGTTTCTTCACCACAACCTCTCTAGTTTCTTTGGTGTATTATCGGCTTGGATAGTTAGGTGTCATGAGATGTTATGTAATTTTTACAAATGTAAGTTAAAGTCCAATATTGGATGGAAAAAAATTAAGGTTGAACAAGATATAAGTGATATAACTCATAAATCCAATGTTTTGGGTGAAGATGTGGTGACCAACTCACTTGTGTAGTTATGTGTTGATCCAACACGGCTCCCCTTATGACCCAATCTGGTATTAGAGCTCTAATTTGACTTGATGGGGGATTGGGAGAGATTCCTGGTAATGGATCATTGACAAGGAGCGCTTGAGGGAGAAATGCGGTGATATATCACGTTTTAGTTAAAGTCTCATATTAGATGGATGAGGTTGAATTACATATAATAGATAACTCATAAATCCAATGCATTAAGATTTTGAGTAAAGATATAGTATCCAACTAACTTGTGTGATTGCTCTTGATTTAACATCATAATCCAATCCAATGAGACTCCCATCATGGTCCAACAAAGTCGAGAAGAAAAACTTGGACGGATTGTTCATGCATTCATTGCCTTGTACTACCAAACAGTCATAAAAGCATAAATATATTACAAAATCAAATCATATTAATTTCAACAATTCACCATCCTTTGTAGCTAGCTTGCTAATTATTAAAGGCCCTCTCTCAGCTCTATGTGCTCCTTTAAATACCTTATTTTTCTAACCTTATTACCACATTGTTCAGCCTAATTTTTGCATACAGCATGTATAGCTAGCTTCCAATACATTCATGAAATTATATATGAAATATAAATAGCTAGTGATTATGTACATTTATGGGCATTTGAGTTTTCCTCCATGTGTTATGAAAGAGGCATAGCAAGGACACATATCACGATTCCCAGATGTGCCTGGTGGGACGCAGTTGCATTTTCTACAACAACTAGTGCATGCCCTCATGCATATCTTTTGTCTTGACGCCTTGCTGCACCTATAACCACACTTACCATTGCAATCTGCAATATACAAGTAAAAGATAATAATCTAACAAAATGTAACAAACAAAAATTAACAATTTGCAGGAACAAAGAATATATTGAACTGGAAATTAATATTATCATCCAAAATCACATATTACAAGTATAAATTTAAAATTCTATAAAAAAATTAAAATTGTCAAAGTATCATTTTCATTCTTTTGTGTTGCACCCTTTGAATGAACTTTCAATATTTAGTGATTGAAATTTTGAAATCTACCACTGATTCTTTTATTTTAGTCTTTTTTTTTATTTGCTTAGCTTGTAGACAATATATTTGGATAGTTCTTTGGATGTTTAATATGAATACTTAACTTATATATATTTGGATAGTTCTTTTTAAAAAAAAAAATATTTGGATAGATAAGAATTCAATTCATCTAAATGAGTATTATGATAATATTTTTAATAGATAAATATACAACATAATGAGTTTTTAGAATTTAGTTATTTTTCATCTTCCTTTTAAAACCCTTTATTTTTAATTTAATTTAAACCTCTAATATGTTTGAAGAATTAGTTGCTCAGCAACTATAAACACTAGATTCTGAATTACTTTATCGTTCTGAATATAATTTATATCCCATCAATAAGATTGAGTGTGTACACACACACACATACATACATGGCAATATATATTTTTTAAATTGAAATTGCAATATTGGTTTTTCAACTTATTTTTATGAAAACCTTAAAGGCTATTGTGTTGATATACTTGTACAATCATACTAAGAAAGTACAATTAGATAGCATAGATCTTTCAATCGTCTTGAATACAACAACACAATTGTGTTTCTGCTAAACAACCTCCACCTCTAGGGTAACCCCTTGCTACACAAAAGCCGGCACAAGGACCTGATCTACCAACACATATTCCACCAAAGCAGTGTAATGTTTCCTCTACTCCTGTAACCACAAAATATGCAATGTACACAATTGCAAAAAAGGTAATAAGGAGGAGGTCGATGTCGGTTTCTATTCTATTTTTATTTTACATGTTTTACAAGAAACACCTTGCAATATTATATACATAAATGCCTTAAGTTTTTAATAATAAATTATTCACTATATACTTTCATATTATTGAATTTCCTGCTTTTCCATTTTGTAAAGAAATAATAAAATTATCCTTTACCTATCTGTGCAGCAACCATGTGTTGATTTCCACTATAGATCTCCAACTGAAAAATTCCATTACAAAGGAAGTAGCAACATGAGTTATATTCAGGCAATGAAGAGAAGTAAAATAAATAAATAAAGTATATATAAAAGAAGCTAGCCTAAAAATGGATATACATAATATATATGAGTATAAGTGATTATAGGAAAATAATACCTCTTGTATAAGGATGAAGCAGAGAAGTACCAAGATTAGTGTGTTTTTGGTGAAGGCCATTGGTACGAGAAGAAATTAGATTGAACAAGTTTTTAAGACAAAGAGTGGGTGTGAAGTTAGAAGCTGTGAGTGAGGCTATTTATAAGGGTAAACAGTGGTTGTTATAATGTACCAGCTCAGCTGTATGTATCATGAAGAAAGTGATCATCATAGTTCAACAAACTTCCCTATTCATTTATTATGGATGGATGTGCATTTTGAAAGTTTTCTAGCCTTGAGTGAATGAAAATGACCAAGTGATTACCTAAACTTTTGTTTACCATTGTCATAGGACATAGAAACGTATTCGTTAGGTTATCTCTCTGTTGTAGAATTCTATTTTAATTAAGTAGCTTTTGTTTACCTTCTAGCATAATTTATTTAGAATTTGAATTTACTTTAAAATAAATTTATATAAAAAGATGACATGAATGATTATATTACGAGAATATACTCAATCAAACATCAGGTATACTCGTTCACAATTTAATTTTTTTAGATACATTTTTTTTCAATTAATTTAATGACTATAATTTTCATCGGTTTTTCTATAAGAAAAAAATTTATCAGTAAAGAATTTGGAGTTCGAACTTCGACCCCTTCATATTTTAGTGCATTATTTTTATCAACTAAGTTAAGTTCACGAAAACTAATCACCCTCTATTTTCACGGGAGATTAATGAATTTCTATTAAGGTCAAATTGATGTATTCACATTTTCCACTCAATTTCCTCTCATATTTGATGGGATGTTGAAGATATAAATTATAATAACTGTCGGAAAGATAAATGTATTAGTGCTCGTCTATCTACTTATCTATTACACTCCATGATATATCTATATTATCACATCTCATTATAAATATTTAACATCATATATATCATGTTAAAGTGCAAATTATTCATCCTTGTTAGTTTAGATCAGTTGGTAGTAACATTACATAATATATTCAGGGGTCGAGTTCAAACCTCGAATACCTCATTTCTCCACATTTAAATTTTAATCTTAAATGGAATGTCCACCATGCAAGGTCACTTATAGCCACGATACCTATGAATGCACCTATGAGTGCAAAATGACATTTAATTCTGACACATCAATGCATTTCAATTTTGTCATTGTGCAATTATAAGAGTTTGGGTAAGTTGTAAAAGATTTACTTCATTCATCCCAATTGTTTTTGGTCCAAATAAATTGGGATATTTTAAGTTTAGTTCTTATTTAACTTTAATAGTTTGTTTAGTCCTTATAAAAGTATTACACTCAGTTTTAGTCCATTCTAAATTCAAATTTGTTTAATTATGATTAAACTCTTAAGTTTTTGAACAATTTTTTGTGAACATGTTAAGAACGTTACTAAAAGTTTCTCCGCAACAAATTATGCTTATTATTTATTGATGTATTTATTATTATCAAAAATGCAAAAAAAAAAAGATATTAAATTGGAAGCGAATAAAATAATATTAATTAGAGGGAACATTACAATTGAAGAAAAAAAAAGTATTAATGTTGTATTGAAAATTCAAAAAGAGCAACTATTTTGATACAAATTTCTTTGCAAAAAGAAGTGATTTTGCGATGGATGAAGTAATTTTTACCTAAGTTGTGGTGCCAAATACCCACTGGTTTAAATTACCAATATGTGTTTGAGAACTTTGTTAACCATTTTTTGAGGAATCTCTCCTCTTAACCACGTTTTCTGCCGCCACAATATTGAAGGAGTATGGGTTGAGTTCCACATACACAATGTAATGTTTGTTAAGTCATCTAAGTTTAAGTTATACTCCTTAAGAGCAGTTTACCACCGATCCTCTTTTATTTTATTTTTTTCAAGTAGTCTAATTGCTAAAATTCACCTTTTTTAAGGTGAAAAAGTGGGGTGTAACCCCGGCCCCTGCATATAATAATGCATGTCCCTACCAATTGAACTATGCTCAATCTCTTTTATTAACACTAATAAAAAAAATAACTAAAACTATAATTAAAAAAAAATTAGTCTATAATTAACTTGTGTGTTTTTTTGAGGGAAATTCACTTATGTGCTATTAGTAATTATGTTGTTTATGGAATACTGATATTGGACCTGTTTACAATTCTGATGTGATAATAAATGATAAATAGTAATCATTAGTATTTTGTTAGTACTTAAATAACCTTTCAATACTTGTTGGGGCTTAACATTCATCATTTTGAATAAATTAACAAAACGAACAAGAAATATTGTGAAACGAATTAGAGAGATTCAATGAATTACATGTGGAAAGAGAACTAACGACATTTGCTAGCCATGAACGGAGCAAAACGTTAATATGCCCACAGGAAGGAATATCTCACGCACGTAGAATCTCACATATAGCCTATAGGGCAAGCTTTGGATGGAATTTGAGTGGTATTCTTTACCTAAAGATAGGATGGCAAGTGATCTATTCCAACTTAATTAAAGGTCATAACTTCGAATCCAATCATGTGAATGTGATGGTGTTAAATCTTTTAAGAGAGAAGTTTGTCGCTTATTACGATCCTATCTGACTCGAGAAATAGTCCCTTCAATTACATTTAAAGGATATTTGGTTGAAACAAAAAATGTGTGTGCTAAAAAAGTTTTACACAACAATCCAATTGAATATAACCATTTAGATGCATCATGTCATGTTATATAAATGGTGGGACTTGGTTTTTCCAATAAAACTTCACGTCCATCATTAATGTTTCTATTGTGTGGATATATCAATGGTGGATAATCCAAATAGAGGGGGATTTTATATAGGTGGCCTAATTTGATAAGGTGAGGAATGTATCTTTTTATAAACTCTAGTTGAATTTTATCTTTAATCTACGTGGGACTTGAAAAATAATAGAAAATTGCTCTTCTGACTTAAAAAACGTCATTTTGACACAAGTAAATTACCTTACAGCCCTCAGCGGTAGTTAACTATCATTGGGATAACCGGCAGCAGTTAACTGCCGCTGGCCACAATGGTACTCCCACCGTCTCATAATAATTGTCTCTTTAGCATTTTTTCTTTTTCTCAAAATAATTGTCACTTTACAATACCAATGCAACATTTATTATATTTTTTCCATTATTACACCCTTATTTAATGAATTTCATTCAACTTAACTACTTCACTAACTAGAATTAATAAGGATATTTTAGTAAATGATATGAATTTCATCATTGAAATCAACACAATTAATCATTTCCTTAATAATCGTGCACAAACCTTAAACGACTATAATTTAGAGATGGATGGAGTAGTTAACTGTCGTTGCTTTTTTCCCCTAAAACCAGAAAACCTCTAGGTCCTATTCACTCATCACCTTACCTCACCATACCATTCCAAAAAAAAATCCTCATTTCAAAAATCTTTTGTCAAAATCTTCGTTCCAAATCATTGTTGATCGATTGCTACGACGTTTCTACACACAATATGCATCAAAGAACAGGTATTGCAAGTTTTAACTTGTTTACTTTGATTGGTTTTTCTAGTTTTTTTTTGTACTGTCACGAACTTCAACGACAGTTAACTACCGCTAGGTGTCAGCTGCTGTTAACTGCCGCCCAGCACTTAGAAATTTTTTCAACTTTTCATTTGGCAGTGCCATTGCCAAAAAAAAAAAATCAAATTTTTTTTCTTTTGTTTTTTTTGGTTTGCTTATGTTATTATATGATATTAGATACATGTTTATTGATTATTTTAGCAATTATATGTTGTTTATTTATAGATATGGTTGAGAATGCGGGTGATGATCCGGGTGATCTAAAACCTAGTGTTGTCGATTCCATTAAGGTTGAAGCTCCCATTAAGGTCGAAGCTCCCGTGAAGGTTGAATCTTCAGTTAAAGTTGAGGCTTCAAGCGTCAATTCCGATGTGTGGAAACTTCGTGACAACGAAGTGGACACGGCTCATTTTTTCCCAACCCGAGATACATGGAAAGATAAAGGCGAATTGCTCGGTTGGGTTCGTCGACAAGAAAATAGGGCTGGATTTACGGTTATCATTAGAAGATCTTGTGAAGGTAGAAATGTTATGTTGGAGTTGGTTTATGAACGGAGTGGCGAGCACAAAGTACCAAAGAGAAAAGTGAAGCATGAAGCAACAGGATCAAGAAAATGTGGGTGTTTGTTCAAGGTGCGTGTATATGTCGTCAGGGAAGACAATGCTTGGAACTTGGCTATTCTTAATGACGTTCACAACCATGAGATGGTGCCGTATGTAGCAGGATACCTTCTTGCCGGATGATTAATGGAGGACGACAAGAAGATTGTACATAACTTGACCAATTCTTCGGTGAAACCAAAAAATATTTTGACAAATTTAAAGAAGAAAAGGAAAGAGTCCATGACAAATATCAAGCAAGTCTACAATGAACGTCATAAATTCAAAAAGGCAAAAAATGGGTGATTTGACGGAGATGCAATTTCTAATCTCAAAGTTGGAAGAGAATGGATATGTTTATTACGTAAGAGAAAAAAAGGAAAGTCAAACTGTTCAAGACATTTTTTGAGCATATGAACAAATACATCGAGATATATGCGAGCGAGCCCCGCTACAACTACATCTTGGATGGATTGCATCCTCCCAAAAATGCTAGTAGTTTTGCACCTCCCGACAAATGGTTGACATTGCCGGATATGGGACACATTGTTGCATCTTGTTACAATAAGCCGGTGGTAGAGATGACTACCCTTGATATTGGAGTCTCCGAGACTTTTTTCCCACTTAGAAGTCTGCCTCCAGTTAACCCGAAAAGTAACATGATTTGCCTTGGTTTAATCCCAAATCATTTTGTCCTTCTTTCGTTGAAAGATGGTTGCCCACTACCTCCATCATCCACGGAGTGGAAAAATCACATGAGCAATGAGGCGGCAACATGGGAGGATGAATTCTTGGATCAACACGATCGTTTCCGAACACTCATGGAGATTGAGCTAAAAGAGAGTCCGGTTTTACCAAAAAAACCAACAAATCAAGACAATCCTATTATGTTTGATGACACTCCGGTTAAAGCAAACGAAGAATTTGAAGATACTCTGGAACTTTTAGATGATTTACTTTTATTAGATGAAATATGACACTTTTTGGTTGGTTTAATCCATTTTTTGGTCGATATGCGTCGACGTATTTTTTTGGATATATAATGTAATGACCATTTTTTGTGGC
>Ga0315914_1009683_pt1 | contig 12280 bp, 7 predicted proteins | sample MpolenodulesMG_FD_203920 | JGI IMG/M metagenome (GOLD analysis project Ga0315914, IMG submission 203920) | Medicago polymorpha root nodule microbial communities from Los Angeles, California, United States - elongated nodules | ecosystem: Host-associated > Plants > Roots > Nodule | place: USA... | reverse complement strand
ATGCAGACCATTAATACTAACACCAGTGAGCTACATAACACACAAATAGATGGGAAATTTAAAGAAAAAAGGTCATAGCCAATGCTCACTACAAAGAAAAGTCTTAGCATAAACCATGATTCTCAATCTCTAAATTTATGAAGATATACCTTATAATATAATTGATTTCAAATCCAGTCACATCATCAATGAAGAACCTGATATTATAAATGAAATAAAATAAAAAAAAGCAAATGTGAAGTTCAAACTAGTGCAATGACTAAGTAAAAAAGGAAACATACTTTTAAATTTAGTATGACCATTGGAGACAAAGAAAGTCTACAATATAAGATTAGAAAATGAAAATAATCATAACTGCTATTACATAGTTGCAATACGGTCCCACTTCAATGGCAAATCAATGTAGCATCTTAATTATGATAGTTTTAGAAATTCACTTACTCTTCAAAATACATGTAAAATGCTATTATTTGTATTCATTATTCCCACCAATATGCAATAACACACAGAGTTATCCTGCATAGAACAAAAGGTGAATACTAAGAATCAAAAGACACATTGTTCTTACCAAACACCAAAATATAATAATAAGCCAAATTGTGAACAATTTATCAACAACTTTAACAACAATGTTGAAGATTTATGTACTAATCTTATGAACGACAATTTTTCTGCTCGAACTTCAACCCTCACAGGGTCCCTCAATTCAGTTTTGACAATCTCTTCCACAACATGAGTTTGAGTAGCAAAGAATAAGTTAGTACATCGAAGATTGGACGGAAAATTTATGATAACATTTATCTGCTTCTTGAATCCCATATCTAATAGTCTATCAACTTCATCCAAGATCAAAATCTACAGACATGGTTAAAATCAGAATCTTAGTCATACTAATACACAAATACCACAAAGTTAAGGAGGAATCATAAAGCATGAAGCTACATTTTATAAAACATGACCAAATAAATCATAATTAGAAAAGTTGGGCAGCAAATCAAATTTAAAGCAACCCTAAAACCCAAAATCACAAATTGGCAGCAAATCAAATTTGAAGGAACACATAAATTAAAAACCCTAAATCAAAAACCCAAAAATTCAAAATATAAAGATGGGTATTGTGATTCACTAACATTTCTCAATGGATTTCTAGTGAGAATTCAGACTATGAACTGAGCGACCAAGATTCTGAGAACTGAAAGAGGCGGCGATAGAGAAAGATTGAGAGTGTGACAAAGGTTATGGTAGGGGAAGAATAACGAAAAGTGAGAGGCGATGGGGCTTTCGAGAAACATGGAGAGGTTCTGCAATGGGGTTTTGATAGAGAGAGGTTCACATCATAGAGAGAGGTTCACATCGATAGAGAGAGATAAGGGTTCGAGAGAGAGAGAGAAAGAGAGCTTGGACGGTGAAAGGTTTTTCACTTTGGAATGAATGAATGACGGTGAGGGTTCCGATTGAGAGAGACAGCTTGGATGGTGAGAGTGAAAAAGTGAGGAAGGAAAGTGTGGATGCGTTTTACGATAGAGGAAGGGATAAGGTAAAGGGGAATTTTTTTTTTTACATCAGGCAGTTCTCACCCACTGATGTAAAAATAAGTTAGCCAAAGTTTTCATTTAAATTGCGAAAATGCCACCGCGTGTTTTTTCCTTCCCTTCATTTCAATTATGCATTGATATAAATGTTATATGCTATTAGGAATTCCCTTCATGTGCTTATGTCAACTGATGTAAAAACTTACAGTGTGTATCTTTCCCTTCAGATATTTTCTGTGCTGATGTGAAAACTAAAACCCCCTTGATGTTAAATGTATATTTTGTAGTAGAGTGAATAGAGAAAGATTTTGCTGGACGAGGATTGAATGCTAACTACGAAGATTTTGATGTTTATGTTGACTACGTTGTAACTTCTTAGAGATAATTAATCATTTGTAACTTTTAGAGATAGCGAGTATTCTATGTATAACAATTACATACATTTGATGATGTATTAAGGTTTTATTGGTTAAATTACAGTCTCAATTATTACAGTCTCAATCATTTGATGATGTATATTGTTTGCTACGGTATAAAATATTGACTTTTATGTATTATATTCCCTCAAAAAAAATGTATAATCAATATATTTAGATTTAATATAGAAAAATAAAATTGCAGTAGTACTTATCTTGGAAAAAGTGCTTATACACTAAAATGCGCTATCTTAAGTCACATTATTACAGCGCTTAAAGATTAAACCGCTATCTGACATCATCCTTAGATAGCGCATAGAAGTGAAAGCGCTATCTAAAGCCATTCTAAGATAGAATTTAAAGGCAAAAGAGCCATATAAAGCCACCCTTAGATAGAGCTTTTTACTTATTTTAAAGCGCTATTTAGACCTTTACCAACACCATATTACATAGCGTTTCTAAAGCTCTATCTAAAACAAAAAAAAAGCGCTATATAAAGCCTTTTTTGGCATAGTGATGAATAAGACTTGACTGTTAGGTAAATCTAACAATTAAATAGAGGGGATTAGAAGAATCCTAACCACCGCTAACATTCTGCGATGAAAACAGGTAAACCTTGCTCTGTTACAAACAAATTAAATTACAAAACTCTAAACCCTTATCTTTTATTTATTTTATTGTTCCCAAATAAGTAACGTGAATTGTTTGGTTGAAACGACAATCCATGTGGATACGATACTCTACTTATCAATTTATTACTTGGTAAATGGTTTGGTAGATTTGCTTAAATCTGACCATCAATAACCCCATGATGAATGAGTGGAAGGTTATTTTAACATCCATGCAATTCAACCATTTACAATTACGAGGTTCCCTTAAGACGAGTTATAACCCTAAATTCATACTTAGATTCAATTATATTAGAAGCTAAGAAATTAACTATTGCCTTGCTCAAATGGAATTAGGATCGTCCTAATATGCTTCATCCAAGATACGATATAGAAACAGGCATATACGAATTTAATCAGACTTTAGATTATTAACAAAATAAAAACTTTATTAATATATTCAAAAAAATAAGAATGGGTTAATCTTGGAACCCTAATCAAAGAGGTTTAGTTGCTCATGGCAACCAAAATCATTAAAAACAATAGAAAAACATACCTTAAAGAGAACAAAAGGAAGATGGTGATCATCTACCTTGAAGCTCTTGATGCTTGACCCTTGACTTGTTCCGCTACATTTCTAAATGAATAAAACAGTTTGAAAGAGTCTCTATTTATAGCGCATGATAAATTCGGGGTTAAGAGAGTGAAAATAGGGTTTTTCAACCAAAAACGGCTTGAAAAACAAGAAAACAACACCTCATGCCCATGTCCATACGCGAGGCGCATGGTTTGATGCACAGGGGTGCATGGGGCAGTTATGATTGTTGTTCCATGTGTAGGGGCACATGGATTCATGCGTAGGGACACATGGATTCATGCGTAAGGGTGCTTGAGGCAGCCTCTCCTATGCGTACTCAACATTTTTCGACCCTTTTCAACGTATTCTTCCATCTTGCAATGCCTTGAAACTTCAAATGAATTTTCTGCACTTTGTATTGTCTTCAAATATCTTCTAAGAACCATCGAACTTCAACCTTCATATCCTTGATCCTTCATTTGATGTCTTGTTTTGTCGATTTACATGGTTTCTCACTAAAAAGACTCAAGACACCTATGAAGTTGCATGATTATGATAAAAGTGAATTACAACGTCTGGAATGAAAACAATACAAATTGTTCCTCAAACCATTGACAACTCCTCTAAATTACATCTTATTTTCCTTCATATGCAAAGAAAATAACTAAAAACATAACCTAAAATATCATATAATTCTCCGTTATCATGCGCCATATTAATCTAACCGATCATTGTTTCCAATTTTTTTTTATGGAAGCCTCATTGACCCTTTGGGCCTCGTCACGTCTCCTCACAATTTAACCTATGTTATTACTCTTTTTTGACTTTCCTTCTTACATCACAAAAGGTTAAAATATAAAAAAAAAATCTTACACAACACTTCAACGTCTCTTCACATCATAAAAAATATTTTCTATGTGATCTCCTTAGCATGTTAAAGTGACACACATAACACTTCAATGTACTTAAAAGACGTTTTAGAAAGTATGCCAAACATTATTTAATCTATGTAAAGAAAGCATCAACTTTATATATTATAAAGCGTTCAAATCCTTTTCTATTTGTTATATTCAAAAGGAGGAATATATTAAACTTATGAAGTTGTTTTATGTTTTGATCAACTTTATTTCTCCATTTCTTGTTATAAATGTTCGCGTTAAACCATTTTTCATTCATTTAAAACTTTCTTCTTTACTTCTAACATAATCTCATATCCTCGTTTAGTAACATTCTTATGTTCTCTTTTTCTATTACAACATTTTTCGAATGTCAGAGTCATGATGAATGTAAAACCAAAATTAAGTGTGTGCTTCCTCGGATTGCAGAATGTCGCGAATACAGATGTAATTGTTATCCTTTACATCTTCCAAACACTCGTTGGAGTGCAAGTGCAAAGAGAGTGCACAAAAGTCTTGCTCAAAAGAATGATTTCTTGCACTAGAAAAAGATGAATTAAAAATTGTTTGTTGACACCTAATAATTGGTTATATTTCCTTTCCTATTTTTAAAGACCATGGAGTTATCGATTTGTACTCTTATATGATTTTAATGAAAATATATATAGTATTAAATATTATTATTTACATTGTCGTCATTCCCCTATTCTCACTTAACACCCTAAATCTTATCTAGATTTTACTGATTATAACTCAAAAATAGATTCTTACATTTACTTAAGATGATTGTAGGATACAATGGAATTCTTAAGAACTTTTAGTTGTTCTTTTGGTCCTCGTATTTTTCAAACTAAAAAATAGTCCAATCTTTTTAAAATGAAACTTTTGGTTTCTAAATTATATAATTTTTAAATTTTTTGTGCCAACCTTGATTTGAGCAATAGTTTTTTTTTCTTCTAGAAAAGGTGATTATTGCCTCCATAAGTGGTACTTCTGTTAAGGGTCAAGATTACGGTTAAAATCAATACATTAGGGCCCAAACATACCTTTTTGGAGGCTAAATATGTGTTGGCACGAAAAATAACAAAAATTATAATAAACGTGGGGGAAAAGTTCAATTTTAAATATGGGGGACTATTTCTTTGAATTTCATTGAATAGAAGGACAAAAATAATTCAATTAATTTAATATTCTTAAAAGTTATTGAATACAATTAATACTACCTCCGTCCCTAATTATAGGGCCCTTTTAAAAAAATAACGGGAATTAAGAAAATGGATATTTGTATTTAAGTTGTTTGTAATTACCATTGTTTTTACAATTTTATCCTTTAAGAAAGTTAATTTATGTTTTCAACATGCTATTTATTGTTGTTTGAAGAAAAAAATGTATAATAAATAGGGGCATGTGTGTAAAGAAATAATTAATGTAATTGGAAATAGTAAAGATATCTTATAAAAAGAGACAAAAAAAAAAATTCTCAAAAAGATCTAAAACAACTACATAGATATACTAACTCCTTAAACTACAAACTATGAATAGGCTATTGTAATATCCTGCGCTTAATTCTTAACAGACTGTGGTATCAACTGAGCGTGTCTAAAAAGAAATATTTAAGAAAAGATGAATTATATGACGAGGTATATAAAAGATTTTCTGTATTATAACGGGCTATGGGTGATTTAACTATGCAGTGTTATTTAATTCGGACGTGGATGTATGAAACAATTAGTTGAAAGCAAGTAGGAGGGCACATGTGTCTTTACCACTTCCTAGTATATAATGCTATACTCCCTTATTATTCTTTCATTCCTCCATTTCCTACACTTAACAAAAGCAATCAGAAAATTTTCTCTCTTCTCCTTATTCCCTCTGCCGAACTTCACATCCTTCCCCACCTCACTTCATCCAAACTCTTTGTAATACTCATACTAAACGTATCTAGAAAGTTTAGCATGTGCATTATCTTTAGTATTGGATACATTAAAATTTACAACATAAATTCTTCAAATGAATATTTTATACAACAACACGCGTTTGTACAATCAACAATGCAATATAACTCGTCTAAAACATAGAAAAATACATCCTTAAAGTCCATAACATCCTGCAACGGGTACAAACGAGCACTTGTTGATTATCCATTCAGCTACAAGCTTGCTAAATCCTGCTAAACCAACCTGCTTATCTGAAACAAATAAGGATTGGGATAAGACATAATGTCTCAGTGAGTTCTACCTAATCCTAGGCTATAGGTAACCTCGGGGAAACCTATGGTCACCGCGTGTCTACAATACAACCCGACGGTTGATTATACGTGTGTGGGCTCGCTTACCTAGACGATCGTGCATACTAGGTCCGTCTTAGGGTTCATCTTAACTTGTCATATAGGTCTTGTCATATACATATACGTGTCATGGCGGTTAAGGGAACCTAAGACCGCTATATCAAGATACACTAAACGAATCGAGATCTAAACATAACTTATTCATGACACGATCCTAACCGGACGATTAGGGGAGATCCTATGATCGTCTTCAGTATAACTTCATGGCTTTCTCTACTTGCATAAACCTGTACATGTCTAACAACATATCATAATCATATCGTAATCATACATAGTCAAGTTCATTCATTATGTTAGAGGTTAGCGTTGAACAAACATTATTATCTGAGTTCATTTTTACGGAGTGTATCGGGTGGAGTAACCCTGAGTACAATCCCATACATGACCGATGAAAACCTAGCTAAGGTACATCAGACTCCCTCAGTGACGTGCGAGCCCCCCCTGCGGAGCTTATCCCGTTCCCCTGGCGAGAACCTCTTGAGATCCCAACCTTGCGTGGATCGCAAGAGACACGACACCTACATCTTGCTTAAAGTCTTGTTCATACATACATAAAGGGTTTAATCTATACATGTTTGCTCATTTACCACGGGAACGTGATCTACCCAATTAGTGGTAAACTACTTACTTGATCATTCATGTTCATGTGTGAAGATACTACACAAATCACTTCGCATCTTAACATACTTAGTATTCATGCTAGCATTCTAGTTCTTGACCATCTAGTCGAGGCTCTATGTTTATCCCCACTCTTAGAATGAACTTCTACCCGAACGTATTACATATCATATTACTCTTGGGTACCATTTGTTAACAAACAATGTTAATAATTTGCCATGTCTTTCTTTTGTTTAAAACCTTGTTTAGAAATGTACTTTAGACACTTAGAATTGAGGGGTTCATAATTCAATAAAAGATTGCAAGAAACGGGCCTCGAACGACATTTCTGGACCACAAGGGAATTCTCAAAAATGTTGTGCTGAGGCTGCACGCTTAAGCGAACAGAGTTGTCCTCTCGACATTTTGTACACTTAAGCGAACAGTGCATGCTTAAGCGAGCATTCATCAGTCCAGAAGTGCAGAAATCGTATTTTTGGTATAAAAACCTCAATTCCAAGCATCCTAAGGTACCCATTACATCCAGAAACACATATAAACAGTATAGATCCGTTGCATGGCAATAATTAACAACATTTGATCATGAATGGTACAAAGGGGTTCTCTAACCTAATTTCTTGATTAACATAACATGAATTTCTCACATGGATAATCACACAAAACCAAGGTAGGAAAGCTAACTAAGAACTCGCCTTAACAATCATCAAGTTAACACTAATTCAAGCCTTGATTCCAAGCATGCAATCTAAACCCTAGCTTCATGATCTTGATGCATCTTTAGTTCTTAGCTCACCAAACCAAACCCCAAAGCTTCAATCCACACTTATAGTTGTTTCTTGCTTGTTAAATTGCTAGCATTCATGCTTGGATCATCAGTTATATAAACTTGGAGGGATTGATGGGTTAGGGAGGGAGAATTGGGGCGACATGTAGAGAGAAGGAGGAGAGGATTCTTGTTCTTTGGTAGCTTAGAGAGAGAAAGCCTTGCACATAGTGAATAATTTTGGCTCCAACACACTTATATACTCCCTCGGTGCAAATACCAAAATGCCCTTCGTCTTAAAGATGTTTACACCGACACTGATGATTAACTCGTGTTCAACTGGCACTGCGTCGTAAAACATTCCTCACCGTAGTGAGTCTCATGAACATTGCTCTCTGGCGCACCTTCGACTGATATAATTCCGATGCTGTCGAGCGGGATATTACACTCTACCCCCCTTAAAAGAAATTTCTTCCTCGAAATTTAGAGACTCCTCATTATTTACGGCGACTCATACTTAACGTCTTTGATTTAAGTTCTACGGCATCCGGTTACACAAGATCAAAAGAGTTCAAAGTATGCATTTCTCACCGAACATGTTTATTTAAAACTTTCTTAGGTGCCGTTCATTGTTATGTGACGTCCGTATGATCCTTGTATTTTCCGTAAAAATTAAGTCCCGAAATGTGCTTTGTATGCTTAGATGATAAGGGTTTTCTTTAGTTTATAAGAATTGAGCAACAAGCTTTGGGTGGCATAATCATAGTATCAGAACAAGCTAACAAAGAATTAAGATGGCCAACTTGCCCTGATGTTCGCCAATGGCGAAATATCTCTGGACTGGCTCCATGAGAATTTCGCTATTAGCGAAGTGTTTTTGATGCAGCCACCTGAGTTCGCTATGAGCGAAATGTTACTGGAAGTTGCTGGAAATTTCACTGATGGCCTAAAACTCGCCATTAGTGAAATTTCGTCAGTACAGAAAATACAAATTTTCAAATTTAAAACATTAGAATCTTAACCCCAAGCATACAAATACACCATAGCATTCCAAGAGCATAAAAACTTGGTGGGGAAGAGAATGCATGGCACCACATACATCCTTCAAATAACAATTTTTCATAACCAAAAGGGAAAATTAGGATAGACACATAACAACTAACGTTCATCAATTATTCCAAAACTAAAGCATAGTTCCCAAAGAAGAGAGTTCTAACTAAAAGACTCGTATACTTCGACTGGAAGAAGCGAAATCCAACACGCCAATATATCCAACAATTGTTAACCAGTCCTTCTGATCCACACGCTTGCGAGTTTGCCGACTCAGACTACTCATATTGGAAACTCTTAGCAAACACTTGTACGTCTCGTACGATCCTTCGACGAACCTTATCGCTTATCTTATTAAACCTCAACTTCCATAGAGTATTACATACTCCCAAATGTCGTATCTTGTTAGGTAATAACGATACTTGTTCTAGCATTTTGCTTCAAAAGATTTCTAAACATTGGTACACGGGTCCTTGGAACGAATGGGTGTATAACATCTTAAAAGAACATTGTGAAACCGAGCCTATAGCGGTACTGTAGAACCACAGGACGAGTCACTATATTTTGAAAAGGTTTTACAACTCGCCCCAAGCTCGCCAATGACGAGCGGGTTCTGAAGCCTGCACATTTTAAGTGAGATTACTCGCTTACAACGTGTGTCATCGGTTTCAGAAATGTAGAAAAATCATGTTTTTAAGATAAATTTCGTTTCCAAGTCCCCTAATACATATTTTAACTTTAGGAATTATAAAAATCATGGTTTGACATTATTATAGCAAGTATCGTTATCACTTGACAAGCATGGCACAAGATGTATGAATCTCCTCACGTAAAACTTGATACACGTGCCTACCTTCCTGGCAACATTCTTAACTTCAAGGTGGATTCTCTTAGTCTCTTCTTTAATCGAATATCGGTTAACATTCTTGACGACTCAATGTTACCCTGAGTTGCAAAGGAAAACCTTCTGGACCTTGTGTGCGTTTCCCTTGTCCAACATACATTCCTTTCTTAACTAGCTGACAACTCTTACATGTATTTGGCGTCGCCAACCCTGCAATCTGATTACCACACTGAAGGTGTCTTCAGTCTCTCTTTACTCACTTACGAGAGGACATATTCATCATATTCTTTCCACGTTGCTCATCAACTAATCGAGTTTGCTACCTTGAATTTAATGCTTCAAACTCCTCGTGGACTTTATTAAAAATTTTACCGGTCAAAATTCGGTTGCACTACTCTGATTCCTCACTCGACTTTAGCCATAGACGTTAACCCGTCGAGACGAGTGAAACTTCACATCCTTCTTACTACGTGGTTACCAATTCCATGAATCATCCTTACGAATTCCCACGGTAGACTCATCATGTACTCGTACATTCCTTCCTTGAACATCCAAAAATGCATCTTTGTATTCTCGCATGCTATGCTTTGCTTAATCATACCAATGCTTACTCGTTGATTTCCCTCTTAAGGAAAACTTCATAATACTAGCACATGGGTCATTGGCGTTGATGATTACTCATCCTATAGTGAACCTGGGTCCTAGACGTTATCATAAAATCACGGAACGAGTTGGCAATACAGTTGTGCCGTCAAACCTCGCTCCAAGTGAGTTCAGCCCACCTTACGCGAGTTATGATGAACCATGACCTGCAGAATTCCTATTTAGCTTGAGAATGCCAATTCCAATCCCCCATATGCATGTATCCATTTTCAAACATCGTAAACATTATAATCCATCATCACAACGAGCCTTAGCAAGTTAATCAAGCAAAACATAGATTCGAGGAATAATTATCACTTCACAAAATCCGGAAATCCTGGAATCTCACATGACTTTTCACCACTTTACTTTTTGCCTCATGTCTTTACATCCGCAACGTCCATTCCATACAACAAAACCTCCAAAACTCTTGGTCCAAACTCCTTCTTATCTCTTAACACATTAACTTCTAATGTTACCTTGAACCGGATAGATTCCCTTAATGATCGTCCATGCATTTTTCTTTGGAAATCTTAGGACGTAATGTGCATTCGATGCTTGTTATCATAAATGATCTTTACTGCGTAAAAGACTGCGAAGACGACCCCCAATAGCCATTACGGACCCTAGGGACGAATCGACAGCTTTTGGGGAAAAGCTGAAAATTTCGCCCAAGGTTGGCTATTAGCGAAATGTTGCTGGAGAAACTTCGCTAATGGCAAAATTTTGGCTATTAGCGAGTTTCTTCAGCCCAGTTTTCCAGAAAATGTAGTTTTCATAAAAATCTTGTTTTTCAAGTAACCCAATGCACATTAGTCATCCCTAACATCATAAAAACAATTCATAACATTTGCATGGCAAGTATTAACATCAATCGATACCATTCATGGTACACCGGAACTAATGTCTTAAGCGCCCTAACGCTTAACATAAAACTTCAACTTCTCCCATTACGAATAGCTCAATATGGTTCTCTGCCGACTCATTCAACCTTCCAAACGTTAGAACCTTGCCCACTCTGGGCATTCAAGTCTTTGACTTCATACACATACCACTATCCCTGAGAGCTTACCGATTTCTTTAACGTATGCCGACTTCTCCATTTCGAATCTCTCCCTATCCGGTACCCTGAACTGACGTTCCAGAATACAATTCCTTTCTATATCATAATCCCGTTCCAACAACGACGCTTACCGAAGCTCCAGGTCAAACATAGATATTTCCAAACTCTTCATTTTTGTGTCTGCGAAAAATCATTAACAACTCACCCAACGTTGTCGGGGAACTCCATCTTACTCTTAACATTTGCATTGTGTTCCCAGAGGAATCAAACTTCGACTGCTTAAATCATCGGCCACCTTCTTGCACGATTAGATTCTTACCATTACTTGCTCTGCGTCGTTACTATCTAGTTCATCTCCAACGCTTACTTCGTTCCTCCTGGGTCCTATTCAACTCTCAGGCATCCGTCTTAATCGTCGAGTGTTAAATTAAGTTAATCAGGCTCAACTAAAACCAACAATTAGAACATTTACCTGGAACCCAACGGTCCCACTACCTTAGTTGAAACTTAATGACCCCTGGCACGATCTGAATCGACCTGCTCCGATACCAAATATAATACCCATACTAAACGTATCTAGAAAGTTTAGCATGTGCATTATCTTTAGTACTGGATACACTAAAATTTACAACATAAATTCTTCGAATGAATATTTTATACAACAACACGCGTTCGTACAATCAACAATACAGTATAACTCGTCCAAAACATAGAAAATACATCCTTAAAGTCTATAACATCCTGCAGCGGGTACGAACGAGCACTTGTTGATTATCCATCCGGCTACAAGGTTGCTAAATCCTGCTAAACCAACCTGCTGATCTGAAACAAATAAGGATTGGGATGAGACATAATGTCTCAGTGAGTTCTACCTAATCCTAGGCTATAGGTAACCGCGGGGAAACCTAGGGTTACCACGTGTCT
>Ga0315914_1009680_pt1 | contig 12284 bp, 5 predicted proteins | sample MpolenodulesMG_FD_203920 | JGI IMG/M metagenome (GOLD analysis project Ga0315914, IMG submission 203920) | Medicago polymorpha root nodule microbial communities from Los Angeles, California, United States - elongated nodules | ecosystem: Host-associated > Plants > Roots > Nodule | place: USA... | reverse complement strand
AATGACTCAAAGTATAATTAAGTTGATTGAAATTTGATTAAGAAAGAAAAAATAAAAGGGAATCACTTGATTGAAAAATCAAGGTTTATTATGAAAATGATTTTTTTGGATTTTTCGTTATTTGCATATTTTTTTTTTGTTATTTTTTGAATATTAATTAAAACACAAAATAAAACTAACGTAACAAGAAAATAAAAGCGCGAGGAATTTCCGTAGTGACGTTGGATCACCACAAAAACCTTTTTCTAACCTACTATTTTTTGCATTTTTTTAATATATAAAAGAGGAATAAATAAAATAAAATAAAAGAAAAGGGACAACCGAAGGGAAAAAAATTACCGAAGGGACAAAATTCCGAAGGGACAAAATTACCGAAGGGGAAAAATTCCGAAGGGACAGAAAAATGAAGGAGAAGAAAAGAATAGCTCGTCAACGCAAGCTAAATGAGGGAGAAGAGAGAAAAGTTCTTTGAAAACTCAAGAGAACTTTTGGTGTGTGAAATTGTGAGGGATGAGGGCTCTATTTATAGGTGAGGAGGTTGATGAAAATGGAACATTGGTTTAATGGACTTAGATGGGGAATTGAATGAGATTGATGATTTTGGAATGTGAAAGTTGACATGAGAAATCTTTGCCATGAATGGTGGCTCGGTTGAGATAAAAAAAAATTGGACCTTTAGCATTTTATTTTTGGACTTATTCTAAGTAATTAATAAAAAGAAAATAAAATAAAACAAAATAAAAAGTAAAAGTAAAATAAAAACTAATAAAATAAAATAAAAAATTAATAATAGAATAAAATAAAAAGCAGGCCCGAAATCGAACAAAAAATGAGGCATTTTAAAATACCTCTCTGCCGAAATTTTCTTTGAAAAGTCAAAGACTAGTCAGGGTCAAAAGGCGCATGAATGTAGGGTCTTAGGTCAAAAATTGGGGTATGACATTAATTATGATGATGGTGATGTTGATGTTTGTCGATAATTATGATGATGATGATTATGTTGATGATAATGTGGTGATGACTCTTATTTGAATTGTGACTTGTTGATTGTGTGGACGTAAATACTTGATAATGAAATTGTTGTTGGAGTTGATCAATGTAAATGGAGGTGATCTCTTACATTGTTGTTGTTGAATATATATATGAGGTGATTTTGCATTGTCGAGTCTTTGCTTGTATGTCCATGCATCATAGTCATATTGAGTCTTAGGATGTTTACATCTAGTGGTGAGATTGGAATACTTTGTATTCAATGGTTTAGGATATTTATATCCAGTGGTGAGATTTGAATACTTTGTATTCAATGGATATGATGTTTTTGTTGCATCATGAGATGACGACCTGTTGTTGTTGGTGACGGTACCGCATGCATCTAGAAGAGTCTAGAACATTGCATGCATTTGAATGGTTGATGAATTGTGTCATAATTGAATATGTGACTTGGTGAATTTGTGCATTGGTGAAATTTGTTGAATATGGTGATTTATGTGAATTGGTGTATATGTACAATTGGTGGACTTTGTTGATGGTTGCGAATGATTGAACTATGTTCTAATTGCATGTCTTACTTGCTTGTGCTTATACCCTTGGTGAATCTATTTGATGATAATTATTTTGGTAATAGTAATGAGGTGAGAATTGTATATATATATATATACGATGTAGTGATTTCTTTGATAATGATAATTGCTTGTTTATACCTTGAAATTATGAATTACTTGTTGAGTTAAGTATGCTAAATCAAGAATAAGGTAAGTAATTCTTTCTTTGATTGATGTTGATAAATGATGAGATTATGTCGATGACTCGATTAGAGAGTGAATATGCTTGCTATGCCATGTTCGAATTGTAATAGCATGATATGTATGGAATGAGGGATATATGTATGTGGTGGTAGTATTCTAGGAATGTTTAGTATGTATATGTGCTATACATGAATCCTAGAATGCTTATGTTTGTTTATTCTTGATTATGATTGATGTGAAGCTAACCCCCAGTGGTTTTGACCGCCTACCTGTTTGTATGAATGGGTAGACGGAGTGCAGGAGTAGTTGCTTGTTTGGTGAGTTGCTTGAGGATAGAGGAAGCTTCCTCCATTTATCTGTTTCGATGTCTTAGATTAGGCTCTGATCTAGGATGTCAGTCGTTGTGTTTATTTTGGATTAAACTCATTGTTCGGATTTTACCCATTTGTCGGGATTTGGAGATTTCACGTATTGCCATATTTGAAGTTATGACATGTATACTTGGAGATGTATGATTTATATCCGCTGCGTAATTGTTTGAATTTTTATGCATGTTATATTCTGGTGAACTTTTGGAGACGTGACGTCTATTTCTTGAATAAATGTTTTATTCGCGTATTTTATCGCTTTAATAGAAATAGGCGTTACAGGTTGAACAAAGTTCAGAAGGTTAGACATAGTTCAGAAGGTTCAGGATAGTTCATAAGGTTGTTCTTATGGTTATCAAGAACAAGCCCAAAAATTCATGAACATTATCAAGAACATTCAAGGCTCATGTGACACAAATAAAAGTCCAGAAAAGTAAAATGACTTAGATCAATCAAGGAATAAAGATATTTATTTGGATTAAAGTCAAAAGGCATCTTCAATGTTCATTTAAGACTCATGAACAATTGAAGTACAAAACATTAGGAATATTCCTTTAAGAATATCATCCTAGATGTTATACATACTGCACTTCATTGATGTTTCACTATTATGATTTGATTACATCAAATAAGAGTCTTACGAATCATCCTAAGTGAAACAAAGGAACATTCTGAATTTCAGAAAGTTCATTTCCAGCACATGCTTTAAATTTGATAGACAAGTACAATAGGTGAAAAGCGAAAGAAAAAGCAAAAGCATAAAGCCAACACAAGTCTCATTCAATTAGAATGAGACACGTATTGGAATTGGTACAGTACGTAAAAGACCAGCAAAATCCCCTAAAGCATGGACATGAAGCGGCAATTCCACTTTCCTCTATCCTACACAAGTTCCTAGACAGATCTGCAAAGGCATGGGTCCAAGAACTTTTTTAAGTTCATATGAAGAACAAGATTCATGGACAAGTCCAATAATTCATCTGACATTCATATGATGAACCTAGAAATTCATCTGACATTCATACATATGAAACCAGAAGCATTATGAAGTTCATAAATAATGAACATATGAACAGTCTGAAGTATCATGATGAACCTAGAAACATTCTGAAGTTCAGAATGTTGATCAAGACTTTTAAGCAAAAGTTGCTAAGTACCAGGACATGTGGCACAAGACTATTGGATATGTCCTAAAAACTACAAGAGGTCAAGAAACTCTGAAAGAGATTGAAGACTCACTTTGAAGATACACAACTTACACGCATACTTAAACAACTTATTAAAAGTGTTTAAAGCTTCATAACAAAACTGATTAAACAAATTACCTATAGAGATTCTTAAAATCCCCAAGAGTGTGTAACAATTATCTCATATCCTTTCAAAGATAATATTCTCCTTCCTTTCTCTTCTTTTTGTCTGATTCATTCAAACCTCTAATTCATTCGTAAGAGAAAAATCTCATCTAGCTTTAAGGGTATTAAAGTGTAGGTTGAGTAGAAAGTTGTAAAGTCTTGTGTGACTTAGCAAAAGAGATTGTGAGCCTTAAAGAATACATGTTGTAATTGTTCTAAGGGAACAAAGTTGTACGGTGCTGGAGTTGAGAAGGTTGTCTCAAGCATCATAGCGGAAAACTCTCACAGTTGTGAGGAGTGGACTATCCCACATTGGGTGAATCACTATAATTCATGTGTGTCCTAATCTTCTATCCCTATACTCTTTATTTACAATATAGACATCATACACACAATTATACATATTTAGTATTCTGTTTTATACTAACACTTCAGAACGTTCTAAAGTCTACTTTAATTTTGTCCTTGCAAGTTTCAACTTAAGAAGTATTTTAAAGTACATGATTTAATTTTAAAAGTGTCACAATTGAAAACCCCCTTTTTTGTGACTATTATATCTACTTCATGTTCAACAAAGGATGTTTGATGCTAGGTTTGAGATTTTTAAGGTGATTCCAATGGGGGAAGAGAGATAATGTGTTTGGATGAGCCAGAACTCCCAAGAGAAGATGAGCCTTTGATTGATAATTTGGTTCAACAACTTCATGATCATTGGGTTCAAGGTCAGGACCATGACTTAGATGTTAATCGTTCTGACGAAAAACAAACAAGCCCTCAATGTAAATGTTCGGTTACAACTTCTTTGCCTTTGGCGGAAACAGTTAGGTGCATTCTAGCGCATGTTATACATACAGAGACTGACCAAGCACTTGGTAATAACAATGTTACTTCGTCTATTAGCAACAACATGAATACGAAGGAGTCAACTATTATGAAATTACTTCATCGAGCCAAATCAAGCTCGCCTGCAAAACATCGTTCAACAGTTTCTGGTCCATGAAGTTATGAATGGCTCAATGATCATAACCTTGGTGATGTAGGGATCATTTTTTTCATCAAAGAATAAGGAGATAAACTGAAGATGTGCTTAGCCGAAAGTTTCATCATCGATTCCTAAAAGAAAAGTCACAAAGAAGACTTCCCTCGTTAATTTAAGGAGAGTAGCTAGAATGCCAAGCAAAGAAAGAAAAGAACGTTACGAATGCACAAGTGTAACAAAAACAAGAGATTTTATTTTATTTTTTAAAAAAAAAAACAAGACATCTAACAACAATGTGAGTTAATCAATTTCGCAAGCCACTATAAAAATAATTATTAATAGTAATTTATTATAATTAAGCCCAAATAAAATCAATTCGGTACTATCTACAAAACAACAACAACAATAATAATAATAATAATAATTAAATTCGGTTTAGAATTACAAGACCAATGCACCAAATTTGTAAATTAGTAACTATTTTGTTAGAATTGGGACGATCCGTCTACGATAATAATTTAGTTTGATTCGGTTTTCCTTCTAAACTAAACCATGGATAAAAATATTGTTTTTCCTTTGCATTCTTCTTGCACTATATGATGTTATCCACACAATTTTTCTGCATATTTTCAATATGGCCAAGGCAGAGAAGAAACTTCCAAATAACTTTGGTAAAAACTTTGGGTGTGTGGTAATATATTGTGTTAGGTGTTTTGAGTGATTAGTCTCGAGTGGTTCTTAGATCTTTTAAACTCGATATAAGACCGATCATCAAGCGTGCATATGAAAAATTATATTCACACATAGAATTGGACCATCTTTCAAATGGACGATTCTAGAATTTTTGACTAAATGTTTTCCTCAAGGAAAACCATATTTCAACTCTTCCAATACCGGATTATGAAAGAAAATAAAAACATTGTTTTTGTTAGCCAATTACGATTTCCACTTTCTTCATAAATTAGTTCCAGTTAATCTTGTTGTCTGTGTTCTAATGGAAGATCGTGGATAATTTTATTAATTTTGATGAAAAAGAGAAGAGGGGAAGATAATATCATGTGAATTATGTAAGACGAAATTACATTAATACGATGGATGAAGTAACACTCTCTAAGACCAAGTGGGTGAGAGGAAGTCGGAGTGAGATATAGCTTTGTGAATCACAGTAGCTATATGAAGCTATAGTTCTGTGAGACACAAGACCCGTACAAAGCAATAGCTTTCTAAATCACAGTAATATTTTGTTACAACTGAGCCTAGTTTAAACCACACTTTTCATCTTGAGAATTTTGAAATCTTTCTAACTGTTTTCCCAAACATAACCTTTTATATTTACTATTGTGACTAATTATTTATTTTATTGTCTTGCAAACAAGTTTTGTACTGGAATGCTATAAGAAACTATAGCTCCCCAGTCCATGTGGGATCGATATCTTTTTATACTATAACTTGGACAGTGTATACTTGCACTCAGTCTTTCCACCTTAAAATACTCATAGTGTTTTGGGAGTGATGCGAAAAAAATTTAGCCAAAAATTATAAAATCGTCCATTTGAAAGATGGTCCAATTTTATGTGTGAATATAAATTTTCATATAAATACTCACTGAGTCGGGCTTTTAGGTGTGTGGTAATATGTCGTGTCAGTTGTTTTGAGTGATTAGTCTTGAGTTGCTATTTAGATATTTTAAATTCAATATAAGACAATTATCGAGCGTGCATATGAAAATTTATATTCACATATAGAATTAGACCGTCTTTCTAATGGACGATTCTAAAATTTTTGACTAAATTTTTGACTTGAGGAAACCATATTTCAACTCTTCCAACACTGGATTATGGAAGAAAATAAAAACATTGTTTTTGTTAGCCAATTACGATTTCCACGTTCTTCATAAATTAGTTTCACTTAATCTTGCTCAAAAAAAAAAAGTTTCACTTAATCTTGCTGTCTGTATTCTAATGGAAAAGATTGTGGATAATTTTATTAATTTTGATGAAAAAGAGAGAAGAGAGGAAGATAATATCATGTGAATTATGTAAGACAAAATTACATTATAGTAACATAAACTTCACTACCTACATCAATCCTTTTCCTTCAAATTTACTAGAAAACTTCACATACTTTATTTAGATATAATATAACACTTTCCAAGAATAAACAACAATCAAATTACTCTTGAAATTAGCTTTAAGAGCCAAGAACAAGAAGACAAGTATGAAGGGAAAAATCAAAAGTAACATATATTATTATCACTTGATCTGCTTCAAGTGATATAAAGATGAAGATCAAGAACAACAAAGAACAACATGAGAAGCAAACCATAAAGAACAGTGTGTACAAAAATTGATGCAATAGTTGTCTTCATGTTCATAAACTCCAACGGTGAATTCTTCCCTGGAAGCTGAAAAATCATTCCTGGTGATAATAGCCAAAATAGAGCTGCAGCTATGAGAGGAGGAGCCCAATTATTCATTGTCTATCCTTCTAAGAATCAATTCCAAAGCTTGAATGAAAAAATAGCAAGTAGAAGAAATGCTAAAAAAATTTTTTTTATCAAATGTACCTATTAATGTGGTGTTTTCTAATTCTATCCCTAAAGTAAGGGAATTAGAATCCTATAAAGTTAGCATTAAAGTCATCAATAATTCACTTTAACATATGTTCTCCTTTATATCCGGGGCCTATATTGGATTTTTCTAGATAAGAAAGGCATCGTTTTCTTTTGTAGTCAATCCAACGAGTTAATTAACTTTTGTGAGTGGCTATAAAGCTATAATAAAATATATGAACAACACTTGTAATAAACAAATACCGCAAGATATGGTTGATCAGACTTATCATTGTGTTTTAGTGGCCAATAAAACTCACATCATTGGCCCCCTTTATGATATAATAATCGGACATTGAAGTTAGTAACGTGCTAATCGTTCATATATTATTGGGGGTAAATATTTTTTGGCGTTTTCTTGTAATGGAAAAATAATTAAGGTGCGATGATGGTCGGCATTCTAAGGTAAGAATGACTTTAGAGCTAAAATAAAATTCGATAGAGAATTTACATTCTTTATGACTAAAATTTACATTCTTTACGACTAAAAAATTCGTCTTGGAGATATATGTTTTTACTAGTTGACACACTCATTGGAGTGTACTTTATGGTGTATTTTTCTCTGGTTATACGATTGCTTGTCAATGTTTTTGGTAAATATTCACTAGTTTTAAATTAATTTCTTGTAAAATCAAACTAGAAATTTTATGACATATTTGTGCAATTGTTTTTAAGAAAAATTTAAATGTTCATCATTTTTCATGAGTTTGAATGATAAAAAGATGAAGATAACTGTTTATTTAGATTGGATCGAAATAAGTTTAAAAGTAAAAGAAAACTTAAAGATAAATGCAAGTAATCTTTGCAGAAAGAATATTTGATTAAATAAATGAAGAAAGTTGGTGCACAAAATCATACGTTTCTCTAGGTATACTCGTTTCTCGCAGTAACATGGATAGTTTAAGTATTTTAGAATTGTGTGAATGATTTGTGAACCTTACTTCCTAAGCAAAACTACTATATAAACATACTAAGAAATAACTGAAAATTACAGTCATAGACTAAAAGCCTTTTGACACGTGTCTTGACATGCTTCCACATGTATTCGACCTTTTGATCTTACCTCTTCATAAGCAATTTGAATTTCTTCTATCGAAGCTAAAAGACTTGGTAATCTCCAATATGCTAAGTACTAACATGATCTATTGAAGCTAGCAACCTGGAAAGTGCACACAATAACTCCAACATGACATAAATAATTTGCATAAATAATTTGACTGAGTGTTTAAGGAATAGTTAATGGTAATAAGGAATAATTAATGGTAATTAAATTGTTTTGTTTAAATAACGATTTAGATTAAGGGAGATAAACACCTCCATGCATGAAAGAACTCCAAATTTTATTAATGATCTACAACAAATTTTACAATAACTTATCAATTACGAAATATCATATTAGAATTCAAGTTATAAGTATTTATTTGTACTTTCTTTCACAAAAAGAAAAAGTATTTATTTATAAATCATTTTTATAGTTAGAGAGAAATTTCATATTTTTACATTAGTTGTAAGTTCATTTCATAAATGTTTTTGGAGAATTTATTTATATAATTATTAACCATGAATCAATGACATAATAGATCGGCAAACAGACTTGAGATCAACAATCTTTGAGGTGATGGTGAGGTTAGATTGCTTGCTTACCGTCAAACTGGTAGGCGTCGTAGGTGAGAAGTACTTAGGATAGAAAGTGTATGTGCCTAAAATGAGGCCATTAGTTAGTCTTTATAGTGAGGGACTAGGGTTTCTAGCTTGCAAGTCTTATCCACGCAGACAACTATCCTTAATAGAAAAATTGATTAGTGCATTTTGGCACATTCTTTATGTCTTTGAAATTTCACTTTTTGAAATAATCATATTTTTGCCCTTTGGGTCTGATTTGAATGATAATCCATTTCTTTGATTATTTTTCAGATTTAATTGCATAACGACCCTTGCTCATTCTGCAGGCCATATCTTAGGTTGTGTTTATCCGATTTAGGCGTGCAAATATGTGTTTGAAATTTAGGAAAAATAAGGAGTGGCATAAGTATCAATCATAAGAGCCACCCATCATTATGTATTTTTGTTCATAATTACTCGTTATGGACAATTTAGAGATCCTTGTGAGACGAACAAGGTCTAACAACCTTGAACTTCATTTTAGAATTTAAATTATTTTGGCCGTGCATGAATGTTGTTCTAGACCGACTAAACGTTCAATCTATATGACAATTGTCCATTTATAAGGTGAGACCCAATAAGACGCCAAACTCAATAATTTCTTTTATGCTTATATAAAGGACACACCACCACTAATCAATGTATGTTCATCCATTCCATCTCAATCACATATTAACTTAAGAGGAATGATTTTTTGAGCATGATTTTTTGACAACCAATTTCCAACAACTTTTAATGACAACCTTTTTCCTCTCTTTTTATTGGACAATAACAATAGAGAGAAAAAGAAAGAGAGAAAATAAAAGTTCAATAAAAATATGAGAGAGAGTTGTTACAAAAGTTGTTAAAAAATGGATGTTCAAACATCATTTCTTTTAACTTAAACATTGGAGTGTTTTTATAGGTACTCCCATCCAAATACCACGTTGTCTCTTAAAAATTTGAGAAACAAAATGCATTTTTCCCTTCAAAGTGGTCGATTTATAGGGTATGTTCTTTTAAAAACAATGGGGTAAATGTAATTTGTCTAACATAAATTGCATGACATTTGCATCTTGGCCCACTAAATCAAACCCGGTGAAGTATAAAATGAACCTATAAAAATATTGGTCCATGATGGACCAATTTTTTGTACCATTAGATCATATGAACCCACCAAATCTTATCATGGTCTATAAACATCAAATTTCACCCATCTAGTCTATAACTCTCATTTACTCTCTCTACTTCCTTTTTTTGTCACATATTTTTTTTTTTCATTTAGCAATACAAGTAGTCTTTTTCTTACGGCACTTTGTATTGATGGAGTTTTTAAGTAATATGTGAATTAAATTTCTTCAAAAAAATAAGTAACATGAATTAAATAAGTATTCAATTGGTTTTTTTTTTTACGAAAAAAAAATCTAGTTGCTGTTGCTTATGTTATTAGATAACTTCTTTTTGAATTTTTGTTGTTGATGTTTCTTTTTTTAATATTTTTGTTTTAAATCTTATGGGTTCATTATTTTTTGTTTTTTTTTTAAATAAAATTTTATACTTAAATATTAATTAAAAAACTCTGATACACGTAAAATAAAACTTAAAACTGAAATTTAATAAAATAAATTGAAAATAATTTATGTAATTGAAACTGAAATAAAAAAATTGAAATGAATTAAATTGAAAATATAATTTAATTAAAAAATTAATTAAGTATTTTGACCAAAAAATTAAAATATTAATTTATTAGTATGTAAAATATATATTAAACTGATTAATTTAAATTGTTAAATATCTTAAATATTAATTGATATACATTTTATTATGAATTACAAATGTCCTTTTATGTCATTTTACATTTTATTATGAAGTTGTTGGGTTGTATTTGGTGTGGATGGACCATGATAAGAATTGGTAGCTGATTCAATCTAAAGGTTAAAAAAAAAATTGGTCCATCTTAGACCAAAACTTCACGGGTTCAATCTAAATGCGGGAACGTGCGAAGAGACAGTGCAGTTCATTTGAACTAGTCTCGCTTGCTCCGTGCACCCCCTTCGCGGGAAAAGGGTGTGTTGTAAGTAATATTGTCAAATGTGGTGTTTGAGCTTGGATTGCGTTGGGCCTAAGTAAATGGGCTTAAGATCCTTTTGACCGGTCCAGAACAATATTGTTCATCAAAATAAAGGAGAAAAAAAATTGTACAAGAGAAAAATGGAGAAAAAAAATCCTAAAGAAAGATGAATATTTGCTCTAAAACTTGAGCCACTTTACTCCAACTCTAAACACTCAAAATATCTATGGGTCTCCTTTGTTTTAACGTGGCATTTGATTTATTTATTTTTTAAATGTGGTCTTGAGATTTAGAGCCCGTTTGTTATAGCTTTTTTAAGAAAAAAATCATTTCTAAAAAAAAAAATCACTTTTACGGGTTTTGCATCAGTTTGTTACAGCTTTTTAAAAAAATCAGAATCTAAAAATAATATAAAAACAACTTCAAATGAGAAGCTGTTAAGAGCAGCTTCTCAAAGAATATATTTTTTTTAGAGGAGAGAGAAAATATAAATTAAAAGATTCAACTAATTTTGTAACAAAAAATTGCTTTTATATAGTTCTATCCAAACAAACTAAAATTATTTGTTTAAAAAAAGTGATTTTTATTAGGGTAATCAAACGCAAAATAGATTCTGATTTTTCATAAAATCTCTAAAATATAATCTCTAAATTATTCTATGTCAAAATCACTTTTATTTTAATCCACAACAAACGGGCCCTTAGTTTCGACAAAATATTTTACAAATAGTTTTCTTTATTTTAAAAATTATTCACATTTATCATTAAAACAATGTAATTTACATTACGAATTTGAATTATTCTCTAAAATTCACAAATACATCCTCAATTCACAAATACATCCTCAATATCAGTTGAGATTTGTATTTGCAATATTTAGACTATAATTTTTTTTTATATAAATGATTGATTATACATAAATGGAAGATAAACACACAACAAGCTTTATCGTTAGACCTTTTTAAATGGTAAAACTAATCATCATAAATACGACATTTACGAAGCTAGAAAATATGATATTGTTGTGTGTGAGCCTTAGTCCTCTATGTAAACTCTTTTCTTATTATCTAAAAAAATTATCTCATCTAAACCCAATCAAAGAGGTGAACCGTAAAGTAAAACCCTTAGAAGTGTCCTAACGAAATGTAAATCATATTATTATGGATGTAAACGGGTATGAAAATTATTGTTCACACATTTGAGAAGGCTGAAAAACACAAGTAAATTACTCAAATGTCCCTCGGCAGTTGACTATCAAATTTTATTGGAACCGGCTACAGTTAACTACCGAGGAAAACCTCGGCAGTTAATCGCCGATGTTCTGTTATAAGAACAAAACAGACATAGGAGTTTCCAAAACTCCATTGTTACGTTTTTGGTTCTCCTAGGTGCAATTTTCAGCTATTTCAAGCCAATCTCAATCACAAAAACAAGTAAGTTTTTTGAATCCTATTGCATTGTTGTTTTGTGGTTGAATTGTTTTTTTTTTTTTTTTTAAATTTAGATTATATATGTTTT
>Ga0315914_1009679_pt1 | contig 12284 bp, 8 predicted proteins | sample MpolenodulesMG_FD_203920 | JGI IMG/M metagenome (GOLD analysis project Ga0315914, IMG submission 203920) | Medicago polymorpha root nodule microbial communities from Los Angeles, California, United States - elongated nodules | ecosystem: Host-associated > Plants > Roots > Nodule | place: USA... | reverse complement strand
TTTACCAAGTAAAGCCAAATTAAATTCCCTAATCCTTCGCACTTCTAAACCGCCTTCCTCCTTTTTTAAACAAATAGTGTTCCAATTAATCCAAGAAATTGTTCTAACCTCCTCATAACCCCCCCAAAAAAAACAGTTAAATAAAGATTCAATAGAAGAAATGATATCTGCGGGAGCTTTGAAGAAGGAAAGAAAGTAGAGCGGAAGAGAAGACAAGACAGACTTTAGGAGAACTAAACGGCCACCCAAAGAGAGATTTCTACTCTTCCAACCCGATAATCTTGATTTAATACGATCCATCAACGGTTGCCAAAATTTTAATTTTCGAGGATCACCACCTATAGGCAACCCCAAGTAAAGGAAGGGTGCCTTGCCCAATTTACAATTAAGAACAGAGGCTGCCTCAGCCAACCAAGAGTCATGAATATTAACACCAAGTAACATACTTTTGTGGAAGTTCACCTTGAGACTAGATGTCGCCTCAAAGAGGAGAAGCAGAGCTTTCATAGATCGAATATTAGCCCAACTTCGTTCCCTAATCAACACGGTGTCATCAGCAAATTGTAAATGAGTGATGGAGACATGATTATTGGCACCCACCTTGTAGCCAGAAAATAGGTCAGTCTCTACTAAAGCCTTCATCATGACATTCAAACCTTCAACTGCTATTAAAAATAGAAAGGGTGAAAGAGGGTCACCTTGTCTCAACCCACGTTCAAATTTGAATTCATCTGTTGGGCTACCATTAACAAGGACAGAAGTTGTGGTCGTACTGATGCATTCCATAATCCACTTACGCCATAATGTAGGGAAGTTCATTTTTCTCATGACAGATTCAAGGTAGGACCAATCAATGGAGTCAAAAGCCTTCTCAAAATCGACTTTGAATAAGAGCAAATCTTTCTTTAGGCGCTTAGCATCTTCCACAATCTCGTTAGCAATGAGAATACCATCAAGAATTTGTCTACCATGAATAAAAGCTGATTGTGTTTCAGAAATAACACTAGACATAACCCTTCGCAATCTATTGGAGATAACTTTGGAAAGAACTTTGTAGAGACTTCCTACCATAGAGATTGGTCTGAAGTCATTCAGGCACCGCGGGCACTCGATTTTTGGAATTAAAGCAATAAAAGTATTATTGATGTCTTTTGACAACTTTCCATTCCTGTGAAAATCAGATAAGAGGCGCATAAAATCATCACGGAGTTCCGGCCAAAAATCCTTAACAAACCCCATATTAACACCATCTAATTCAAGACTTTTAAAACTGCCACAATCCCAAACCGCTTGCTTAATTTCGTCAACTGAAAAAGGTATTTCTCTATTTTTGTTTACCATGTAATTGCATCAATGCTACACGCCTCAAATGGTGTAAAAATAAAATCATTGTTACAAACATTTATATTATTTGTATTTTTTTTTCAATTTAAAAAATTTAATCCCAACAATATGGTCTAACGATAGAAAGACAGATGTGATAGTCTTTAAATTATTTCTTGTCGTAGATTGTGTCATCATTCCCTCAACCTAAATTTATTCTACCAAAAAAAAAAATTTACATTTTTATTTTAACTTCGGTACAAAATTTCAAAATTGAAATTTAATAATTCATTTCAAATTTTAATTTCTCACAACAGTTGAGCTCCATGTTGGTTCGAAATGATTTCAATGTTGCAGTTTCTACTCCTCCCGCAGTAGTATTTTAGCTTCTCTTTACTAGTTGGACATTTACGTTCTCTTTTATTCATAAGAAAAAATGTTCATACAATATCGTGACTCTGAACATAACATAAAGAAAACATCAATATATTTATCATATTGTTTAAGCTTAATTAGTATTAAGTAAATAAACCTTTGGTTATAACAATTATTTTATTAAATATAAAATATAAACCCAAACATTATAGAACCTTTAACTCTTATAAGTTTGATTAGAATTTTGAGGAGGCAAAGATGCAGATCCAAATCCAAAACCATATCAAGAAACGGAGAAATAACACCATTTGATAATAAATGTGAAGGTTGAAGGTTCATCCCATTGGTTGATCAAGGTTGATTTAAACAAAGATATGAAGAAACGGAGAAACATATGAATCATTTCACTCAAACTCTCTGTTTATGTGAATTGATTCTATCAATTGGGTGAATCATTTCACTCTTCTATTTTACAAAGAAACATGCTAATAATAAATGTGAATTGTTTCACTCTATGGTATGAATTATTTTACTAAGAAACATGCTAGAAATAAATGTGAATTGTTTCACTATATGGTATGGATTGTTTCACTAAAGTTCTCTGTTTGTATGAACCGATCCAGTCAAATTGAATAAGTTTTTGTTTTTTTTTACTTAAATGTTAATAATTCAACTTAGTCTTAATCTAGGTTTTCACAGGTTTGGTACTTATTCAAACAAGTGATTACTATATTTTAGCTTATCTTGCAATAATGTCAAATTGAGTGTTTTTTCAATCATACAATTTGATTTAATCATTAAACACTATATTTAATCCGGTATTTGTGATTTGCATTAATTTTCATTACGGTAGATTCTTTATTTGTGCTCAATAAGAATAATACCAGGTTTCCACAATTTCTCTACACAAATTTATTTGAAAATTAAAAAATTATTTTTGAGGTATATATTCACCCCCTTCTAGATACAAATTGAAAATACATTACGATCTAACACAATTTATTTCAGAGTAGTGGTGGAGATGGAGAGTTAGATCGCTAGTTATTAAATCTTTAGTTATTGTAAGGATATTTTGGTTGAAGTGGAGAATCAGATCGTCTGTTATTCGGTCTAGAGGGTGGAATTGGCACATACTTTGGCAACAAACCAAAATTTAAATTTTTGTGAGAAGCTTTTGGTGGAGGTGGAGAATCAGATCGTCTGTTATTCGGTCCAGAGGGTGGAATTGGCACATACTTTGGCAACAAACCAAAATTTAAATTTTTGTGAGAAACTTTTGGTGGAGGTGGAGAATCAGATCGTCTGTTATTCGGTCCAGAGGGTGGAATTGGCACATACTTTGGCAAGAAACCAAAATTTAAATTTTTGTGAGAAGCTTTTGGTGGAGGTGGAGAATCAGATCGTCTGGTATTCGGTCCAGATGATGGAACGGGAGCATATCTTGGTAACAAACCAAAATTTAAGTTTTTGTAAGAAGCTTTTGGTGGAGGAGGAATCAAAGTTTTGATGTTATGATCAAATCCAAATTCAGCCACAACAAAAGACAACAACAAGAAAGATACAATAACAATCAAATAAACCTTTGAAATTTCCATCTTACCAATTTAAGGTATAGGTGTGTGTATAAACAATTATAAATAAGCTTTCAAAGTGTCCGTCAAAAGTAGAGAGATATTTCTTAAAAAGAAATAATCAAAAGAAAGATTTTCATTTGGGTTTTTTTCACATGGTTTTTGTTTAGTTATATTGTACATCATTTTATTTAATATTTTTATGTATTTTCTTTATTAATAAATTTTTTTGACCAAATCTTTCAATTTTTTTTGACCAATTCTTAATTAATAATACATATTATGTATGGTATAATATAATGTCTCTTCAACGTATTAACATAATTGCGTATTTTTGAGAGATACTAACATAAATATGTTGACGCGACCATTTCAGAGTTTGTAAAATACTTAAATTTGTGGATATCTACAAGAAAATAAATGAAAAAACATTAAAACAAAGGATTCATCCACTATATACTTTAGAAAACTAATTACTACGAAAATACCATTATTAAACACTTAAATTTTTGCCACGCATACTTTTTTGAGATTAAAATGCTATTTTTATTAAATATCTTTTTTTTTCTTTTAACACTTTTTTTTGGTCAATTCTTTTAACACTTTAATTTACATACTACTTCACTTTTTTTTTTTTTTTATCATGTGCGAATTTGCAAATGTTAAAAAGTTTTAAATAGTAAGTTTGCATTACACGTGTTCGGGTGTTATATTAAAAATATAACTTTTTAATAAATAATTGTTGTTTTTCAATAAAAAAAATTTACTTTTAATTTCTTTAACATGTGCAATATTGCACATGGTAGAAAAATTCTTTTTCTTTTGACCGGTTATATGAAAATATTCTCACTAGTATTACATTATTATTAAATTTAGGGTTAAATATGGTTTTGGTCCTTATAAATATGTAACTTTTTGTTTTAATCCCTCTAATTTTTTTTTTTCAACTTTTAGCCTTCCAAAAGTTTTCCATCTTCACTTTTTGTCTCTCCTTTAAAGTAAACTCATATGTAAAATTCATATTTTTTTAATGAAATTTTGCAAAAAATTTATAATATTATAAAAATCTCTTCCAAACAAATTTAGAATTTTAAAAAAAAACATGAATTAAATATGAATTTTTATATATTTTTGGTTAAAAATTAATAATTAGTTTATGTTTTGTTAAAAAATTCTATTTTTTTGAGAGATTTTTACAATGTTCTACACAATTTCATTGAAAAATACAAAAGTTGGTATAAGGACTACAAGTTGAAGGAAATTTTTTGAGGGACTAAAATAAAAAGTTGGTATATTTACAGGAACCAAAAACATATTTAACTCTTAAAGGTAGTGTTAACTTGTACCCTTAAGATACATGTTAAGAAATATAAAAAAAGATATATTCCTTTAAACTTTGTATATTCAATTCATTAAAACATTAAAGATGAAATTTAATGCACGTATTCTAATACATTATTTCTATATTTGGCTTCTAAACTTGTGCTTTAAACTTGTGCTTTAAGGGCACAAGTTAACATTTCCCAACTCTTAAATTTATTTACACCATTAGTACTTTTTGCTTTCTCAATAAAATATATGTTAACAAGACAATCGTTTGTCAGTAATAAATTAGGTAAATTTATATTTTTATATATTCAAAATAAAAATGAGAGTACTGTAATTTATTATAAAAATAATACACGGCAAAAATGTATGTCATTAGACAATTATTTAAAATATGTGTTCTTGTGAGGGAATAATAAATCTTACACACTTTCATTTATTTTAAAAATTGACAAGTTCTCATTTGTGAGCTTTGCCTTCCTTTTGGTATGTCACTTCATTGTTTTCTCGACATTTGTTTTTATAAACGAGTCGCTAAAGAATGTCGTTTTTTTAAGTACTAAAGAATGTAGTTGAAAAGTATAATTCATACATAGGACAATTATTTATCACTAATTGATTAATTAATTTAAAATCTTTAATATCTTTTTTTTTATAAGGCAAGAGCAAATGACATCAAAAAGAGTGGCTCCAAACTAGGTTGGTACCCACCTCTAATATGTTGTCAAATGCTCATACATATTATTAAAAAAAAAAGGAAAGTGGATCATAACAACCTCTTCAGTAGAGGTCTAGACCGCGATGAATGGACCAACCGTCAACAAGGAGAGGTCCACCAACCATCCTCTTCCTGCAAAGCATAACAAGTTAAACACTTTATCGAGCCCCCAAGCAACCAAATAAGACCCTCCTTCTTATGCGTGGAGGAATACAGGAAACTTCGACCAGAATTGCAACCACCATCCAGAAACATCTAGATTAACACAACAATTTGTCCCTTATCAGACCTTGAAGAACGACGACAACCTTGAGGATGACGACGAAGGTAGGTTGGGAATCTGAGCCGATGCTTGACCGCCGGAGAGGAAAACGTCTAATCTGCCACGTCTCATTAATCGGGTAAACAACTGAAAACTAAAAAATGACAAATGGACAGACCGCTAACATGGTACAAATCCAAGAGCCGACAATTCCCTACGATAAACAGCAACAAGTATAACTACTCTTTCGAGCCCAACAATCCCAATCAAATACATAGAGTGAACAAGATAATATCACATATTGCAGTGGGACTGGAGCATGAAACCTGTGGTACTCAACAGCTCTGAAAAGGAATCAGAGAATCAAAGGTCGAACAAACCAACCACGAACCTGCAATCCTGCCGCAACAACTCCAGCACCACCGTCGAACGAGTCACAAAAAACATGAAACATATGTCGGAGCCAAGAGCCTTAAACAACAATGCACCGATTCAGATTTCTAAAAAGAGCCTAGATTTTGAACCACTAAAATATCTGTCGCTGGAGAAGATCCGCCGTCGAACCGATCTGTGAACACGAGATCAAACTTCCAAACCACCAATGTTGCCATGTAAAAGTGGTGGTTGTTGAAACAAATCCAAGTAGAGGTTGTTGCAGAAGACCCAAACCACCAGCGATTTCGAGGCCGTCGGGAGGGAGACACCGCGAACCAGAACAACCTCCCCCAAAAACATCGACCTTGAAATCACCGAGAGATATGGGAGAGGGGTGGTGCGTAGGGTAACATCCGCTCATCGCACCACCATCTTTATCAGCTACATCAGAAATGAAGGGACGCAGTGATTGATGTGGTGTAGTGCGGCTAGGTTTCTCTTCGCAGCTATGTGTGAAGCGGCTAGGTCAGAAGGAAAGCCAATATGATATGATAATGGTTATGAAATCTTTAATATCTTCTAAATACAATGATATCATTGATAATATATTAATTATAATTTTATTATAAAAACTACACGGGACAAAGGTTTGTTATAAGAATTACTAAATAATTTTGTTTTTGTTCTTTTTTGAAAGAATTTTGTTTTGTATATCTTATCTTAAACATATAAAAGAGAACAATTATAATACACAATTAGGGTTTTTTTTACTTACAGTTCAATGATCTTACGTTATTTTTCTAAAAATGAGTACTAAAGAACGACATTGGTGCATTCAATTAATGCACGAAGCAACTCTTTCACTAATCAATTAGTTCTATTTAGTTTTTGGATTAAATATATTTTTTGTCTTTATAAATATATCAACTTTTTATTTTAGTTTTTCTAAAATTTTTCTTAGGTTTTTTTGCTCATCTTGGGACTTAACATTATTATCTCTCATCCTATTGCCTTTAAAAACTTTCTTGAACTCCATTGATATTCATTCTCTTGTCTCTATAACTTCATGTGATGTCTTGATTTTCCCATTTACATAATTTCTCACTAAAATGAATCAAAACACTTATGAAGTTGCCGGTTTTTTTTGAAGAAATAGAATTAAATGTCTCTTAAACCATTAGAAACTACTCTACAACATATGTAAAGTGACCTCAAACTCTTGACCAAAAAAAAAAAAGTGACCTCAAACTATACTGAAACGACTAAAAAACGTAGGTAAGATATCATCAAATATCATGTCATCATTTCCCCCATCTTGTTGTTTGAAGCTAGCAATTTCCATTTTCCTTTCCAAGTACTTCCTTGTTGGGATGAAGTGAGCAAGCATCTTAGACGACGAAGGAGCGGAGAGGTTGCCTCCATTCTTTCTAACCATACCCAATCGAAAAAAGATCTGTAAACCAGATGAACTAGAGCGAACAGGAGAAGTCGATTGTGGGCATCTTTCGATTAAGTAGGTCAGAAAAGAGACAACAAAGCGATCCCAAGTTGCTTTATTGCCACTTGGAAGTGCATTAAGGACACAGTTGTTAATATCAAACTAAGACAAACAAACGAAGACACTTCAAAGAATTTAGTACACAATTGTTAATATCAAACACCATGGGGTTCACATGTTGGAACTCAAGAGACACTTCATCTAAGTTGTCAAGTATTTCGTAACCTCCAAGAGTAATGTGAGGAACTTCGTCTTCCATTTCCGACTCGTCGGATCGGAAATTTTGAATTAAGATAGTATCTGCTTCGTTCACCTTTTCTTTTGCTAACCAGTTGGATTTCGATGGCCTTATCAATTCTATCGATGTTTGAATCAAGAAGCAAGATACTTGAATCTTCACTACACATGAAACAAAACAATACTAGAATAATTTTGGTATCTTTTAAAATAAGGCTAAAATGCACTTTTGGCCCCCCAAGGTTCACAAACTTGCGATTTTGACCCCCATGTTTGAAAATAGCACTTTTGGCCCCTTAAGTTTCACCCCCTTTGCAAAACCATGGTCCCCCTTGATTTTGATTCAGTTAAAGCTAATGTGGATATTTTTTATATAAAATATTGACAACCGTGTGCGCACATGGAAATTAATTAAAATTAAAATTAAAAAAAATTAGAAAAATGAAGTTAAAACTAATAATAAACCTTGGAAAAATCTTCTTCATCCTCAAAATCAAAATCATTCGAACAAACCAAACCAAACTCAATCTTTATAACTCATATCCAAACTCATACCAATTATTATTGTTGCTTTTGGTTTTTCCGTCAAACACAACAACTCATATCCAAACTCATACTAATTATTATTGTTGCTACTGTTCACGCGAGAGAGATTTGAAAGTTTCTTTATCGTGTTGATGTTCGATGAGCATGCAGAACAAGGGAAAAGGAAGGGAAGATGAAGCAATTCTAGGTTTAGCTTGCTGGTATTGATGTTGATTTTCATATTCTTTTCTGGGTTTATATTTTGCTAATTTATCAAAAATGAAAGCTAAAGAGAAGATGAGCAAGAATAATTTGTGTAATGTATGAATTTAATTAGGGATTTTCTAGGTTTGGATTTGTTTTTATGGGTTTAGATTTGAAGTTGCTTGAATTTTGTTTTGTAATTGGTATTTCTAGTCTGAATATGTGTTTTTGGGTTTTCTTTTCATTTTCCAATTATTTTATTTCATTTTCCACACATAAACTAACCATTCCACCATGCATTCTATTTTGTTAATTCACTACCTCAAAATCATACTACTTCGTCTTTTATGGGTATTATACCTTTTCTTTTCCGGAGAGTACTTTCGAATCAAATTTTTATAGGAAAACACTTGATTGTAAATATTAAAATGGCCAACAACGAAAACTTTGTTTTTTTAAAGGCAAACTATTTTGCATTTAAAATTAATTTATGTGTTTGATTAGATAATTATGCTATAGTTGATTGATTTAAATTTAAAGAACAAATTTGTTAAATTAATTTAATTAATTTGATTTTCTTTTAACATTTTATAAGTCTTATATTTTTTAAAGATCGGGTCATTCAATTCAATACAAAAATAAAATGTTTAAGTTTGACCAAATATTCAGTGACCTAATATCCTTACCGATTCGATGTTCAAGAGAGACGCCACACTCTTACCAAAAACCTTAAGACAATGAGTTTATGGGTCCTCTTACTTATAAGGTGTTCAACCTTTGCTCTTTTATCCGATGTTGGACATATAACTCACACTTGTATACAATGACTATGATCCAAACATTATAATACCTTTAATTCTCATAATTTTCTTTGCATAAAGAAATGGAGACATCATTTTGTAATATACAACAAAATTAATTTTTTAAAAGACAATGTGGTAGAGGTGGAGAATCATTATGTTCTTCTACTTGGTCCTGATGGCAGAATAAGAGCACTTTTTGAATACTTTGTCCAAACAGTGGAACAGACAAATAAATCAATTTTTTTTGAGAAGGATTTGGTGAAAGTGGAGAACCACATACAGTATTCGATTTAAATGGTGGAAAACCAAAATTATGTCAGATGTGGAACTACTAGGTAAATGTTCAACATTATTACATTGAAAATTATTGAAATTGAAACCAGCAGAGGGGCCTAAATGAAAAGAGGCAGAGTTATCAGTTTGTACTGGAACTTTATTGCACACAATGTTGACACTAGAATTTTGAGAGACAGGAGCAGTGGTCTTGGATGAGTTGTTGTGCTCAAACTGATAGGGACCATCATGCCCTAGAATACCTATTAAAAGCACCTTAGAAGAATCCCGAGATTTGAAAAAACAGTGATTAGGATGAAACTCAAAGTAAACATTGTTATCTTTAGCAAACTGACTCACACTAACAAGATTTTTGGTTATAGAGGGAACAAGAAGGAGATTATTCAGTTTCAAAATTAGTTTGAGGATGTAAAGGAGAAGTAAATTGTAAGGAACCAACAGAGGTAATAGCCAAACCTTGTCCATTTCCAATATTGACCTGATCAGAACCTGAAAGAGATATGGAATCCATGAGGTTGGATGCATCATGGGTGACATGATGAGTAGCACCTGAGTCAGGGTACCAGACATTGTTGAATGAATTGTGTGAATCTGAGCCAGTTCAGAAGGCTTGGGGAGCTTGACCTCTCTGTTTCCCAGCCTGAGACTGTGTAGGAGGCCTAAGAAACTGTCAAGAATGTTGAGGACGTGACATGTTCTGCATCCATAACCTCTTGGTGAGCTATAGGGACCGTAGTAATCATAATGTGGAGCAGAGAAACAATAGTGACAATAGCTTCCATCATGACCAATTTTTGAACATATTTGGCACTGATCATAGAATCTTCCACCAAAACGGTCACCACGTCCTCTGAATCTACCACCAAAACGGTCACCATATCCTCTGAACTGGCCATTTCTTCCTCCAAAATTAGGGTCAGATTTAGGAAACTGATTGTTTCTAGTGTCATCAGTATAATTGTGGTTTTGAGAATTGGGACCATGAGATTGGGATTTTGAATTTGTAGTTTTAGTGAGATTAGCTAAAACGAGTTCAATGATAGTAGCTTTGTTGAACTTCTCATTTCTAGATTCTTGTGTGAGAAGCTGAGATACAAGTTCATCTAAAGAAACAACCTCAGATTTCACATTCTAACTAGCAACAATAAGGTCAAACTCTTCAGGAAGTACTTCAAGAACAACTTCAATTAGGTCCTTGTGAGAGACTGGATCTCCAATGGAAGCAAGAGACTCTGAAATTGCGCGAATTCGAGCAATGAATTCAGCGACAATGCATGAACCTTTCATAATGGATCTAAGTTCAGATCGAAGTTGACGCGAATGCGTCTTCATATGCGTGAAGCAGTAACTATGAATATCATCCCAAACCTACCATGAATGGCAAAGGAGAACGAATCGCAAAATCAGGGAAGGTGAAATTGTTGAAAGAATCTAGGTGCAGAGCAAAGAATCTTGTTCTTCACATTCAGTGTAAGTAGGATTCTCCGTTCCTTCTTCGTGTGCTGCATCTGTGAGATTAACCGATGAAATTTAAGGTGAAATCACAAATTTCACCATCTTCATTCCACGAAGAACACATTTGACTTGTTGCTTCCATTGAAGGTAGTTTGTATCATCAAGCTTAACAGAAACTACTTGTTTGAAGGTTTTGGATGTTGTAGCAGTTACACATTGCACATCAGAGGGAGTATGAGAAGGCGTAGCAGAAGACATGGCTCTGGATCAAGAAGTTCTAGATACCATATTAGAACTGAAAAAATGTTTATTATATCATAATATGTGGAGAGAATGTACATTTATATAAGTAGGAGTCTCCTAGGTAATCCCTAATTAATAAGGAAGATTAATCAATACAATAAATATTGGAGTTAAAACTAAATAGTCACAACTTTTCAACATCTCAACACTAAGTAATTAATCTAGCTTATTCTAACACTCGTGACTTAGTTTTCATATAATGCACCACTTCTATTGCCACTAGCGCATTATCTAAAATAGACCTACCCAACACAGAAGCAGATTGTGTATCCGTAATACACTTATGCAGAATCAATTGTAGCCAATTGGCTAGAACTTGATGCAACAACTTACAGAGCACATTACAGAGTTTCATGGATTTCTGCTCTGAACCTTTTGGTATCAAGGCTATGTTTCTGGAGTTTAGAGATGGCGGAAACTGACCTTCATTAAGCCATTGACAATATTTTTGAAAGATATCCTCACTACACATGTTCCAAAAGTGATAATAAAACCCTGGATTAAATCCATCTGGTCCCAGACATTCGTCAGGATGCATAGAAAACATTGCTTCTTTGAATTCTTCAATGCGAAAAGAAGCTGTGAGGTGCTTGTTGGAACAAAGGGTGTTTCTCAAAATCACCTCTTAAGTTTTGATAATAACAAGGTATTAAAAATTATCAATTGGATATGCTAAACAATTTGTTCAAGTGTACAGGATCCATAATCAAAGTACTATTCATAAAGATTCTGATTGAACAAGTTCAAGAGCAAAGGAATTTTATTTGAAGCTTAGAGCGTTTGGAAGAATGCGTCTGAAGAAGTGCGTTTGAAGAAACGAGTCTGAAGAAGAGCTCCTGAAGACACGTCATCAGAAGCAAGGTCATTAGAAGCAATGGTCATCAGAAGCATCTCGCTAGAAGCTACTTCACCAGAGTTGACAAAGTACGATGTACGAAGTGTACAACCACGAACTCTGCAACCACCATCTCTGCAACTTTGTCTCTACATCAAGACAAGATTAACAGTACCAATG
>Ga0315914_1009677_pt1 | contig 12285 bp, 9 predicted proteins | sample MpolenodulesMG_FD_203920 | JGI IMG/M metagenome (GOLD analysis project Ga0315914, IMG submission 203920) | Medicago polymorpha root nodule microbial communities from Los Angeles, California, United States - elongated nodules | ecosystem: Host-associated > Plants > Roots > Nodule | place: USA... | reverse complement strand
AAATAAAATAAAAAAAGCGATCGGAGACGCCGACAACAAAAACACAAAACACAACCGACGAGCAAAACACACCACCAGCAACGGAGTTTCCACAAACCAAAAGACCACCGCGAACAAGAGACCACCGCCGCTGTGAGACACGACTCAGATCCGGTTCAAAAACCCATGAACACCAGGAGCGACGGATCTTCAAACAACCAAACCTTACGAGTCACCAAGCACGTCGGCGACGAGAACACGACAAAAACCACTGCGAACATGAAACCACCACCACCGTGAGACACGACTCAGATCCGGTTCAAAAACCAAGTACACCAGAAGCGACGGATCTAGCAAACAAACCTAACGAGACACCAAACACGACAACGACGAGAACACGACAGCATGAGAGGAAGCTTCGAACCACAACAGAGAAGAACAAAGACGACGACATCAATCGAACGGAGATGGTGATGTGGAGGTAAGAGATCTCGTCACACCACCACAATAGGAATCTACATCGTGCTGAAGGTACAGTTTGGATATGGAGGAGGGAGAGGGTGGCAGTTTCGGTTGGTTGTTTGTGGTGGTTTGGTGTTTCGCAGGAGAGAGAACAGAGAAAGGTACTGCTAAGTTTTAATTTTCTTTTGTTTCCAAAGAAAATGTATATAATAACTTGTTCTAAAAGTAAACAACTCGTTAGCTAAGATCGGGAGACAAGTGAGTTAAAAATTAGACGAGTTTCTATTGGTCGATTGGTTGAGTGGGTCCAAAACCATCTAAAGTCTATTGAGATCCACGCACATCGTAGGAGTGTTAGAATCGGTTAAAATTCGATGGAACTTGATACTTTGACAGTGTACTCATGTTCCACGTTTATAGCGCCATTAACTGGAGTAGTTATGTGCATAGAAATACGTTTTGGGTAAGTTGCGAACCCGTGGATAGAGGAAATGTTAATGTGGCGAAAGAGGAGAAATCAAGTCAAACGTTGGGCACCATGTACCCCACCCATGGAAGAATTTGCACTATCCACGTAATTAGCCACAAGGCTAACTTTTGTATGCTACATTGTTTTGTCCTGTAGGATTTGTGTTTGCCTATAAATATTGACTTGTACAATTTTTCAAAACAAACAATCAATGAAATAGTTGTTTTACCTAAGTTATCCCATTATAGTTTTGATTTACTTACATTTTGTACATTTCATAGTTTAATAGTAGCTTAAAGAACATCCAAATTGCATACTTAATACTAATCTACGTAATGAATTGATGAAAAGAGAATCACATTCGAGAGTTATTAGTCGATATTTCAACTAATTTTCAGATTCAACAGCAATAATCATACATCAACGTTAGAAAATTTTATATAAAATAATAAATATACTGTTTTATAAAAGTAATGATCCAGTGGCTGCAGAATATGAGTATGGATGGTGTGGATTTCATAGTTGATTCGAAGATGACTGCTGACACTTTCAACTCAGTAAGTACCACTGTTACAAAATTTGGTCAGGTTATTACGGCATGTTGGTCTCTGTTCTCCTCTCACTTTACAAACTCCAATGTCGAGTTTACTTAGCGACAAACAAATGTGGTGGCACATGTCCTTGCACGTGAAGCCACTTTAATAGCTAGAGGGCCGGACCTTGGGGAGTGCAAGAAATTCTACCGAACCGGACCTCTAAAAATTATGGGCCTCAAAAACAATTATAATACCCACCTCCACTTAAATTAAAAAATTACATGTTACTTTTTTTTTTCTTCGGTACACGTATGAGTTTTTTTCTAGACTCTAGTTCTATTTTCTAGACATAAATTTGATGCTATCAAACCACCATCAATTTGTATAATCACTTAATCAGTCAATTTGAAAAGCTACTACATCGAAAGAATCACAACAATTATTTCTTTTTTGCATAAACCATTCGTTTTCCCATTTCCTACGACGTGGGAGTGACATTCCAAACGACACCGTTAGGTAAATTTTACCTCTCTTTCACAGTTCACTTAATTTTATTTTGTTTTGTTTCATGTTTAAAAGTTCTTCTGATTCTGATTTTTTAATGAAGCTTAGCTACACACAAATAATTGCGTTTTTATTTTACTGGGGCCTATTTTAAAAATAGAGTCGAGCCTCCTATTTCATAGGAACGGCCCTATAGCTAGTCCCACCATTTATTTACATGCACCTGATTGTATTGCTACTCTTATTTCTAATGAAATGTTATAAGCATCTTTTCCTAAAAAAAATTAATTATACCCCTCTTCAAAAAAAAAATCTTTAATCGAGTAATTTGACTCAACTGTTTAATGGGTTCCACCAAATGATAAATTGTTCAAGAGAACATGAGTTCAATTCTTGAGTTGAATAATTATTGATCGAACTTTACTTATCTTCCGACCACACTTCGAATTTCCAAGATCTTTCTTCCCCAAAAAACCGAAACGTTCACACCACTTCAGGCCACTTCAGGCTTTTGCTTAGTCGTGAGAATGGAAAAGCATTAAAATTATTGAGCGAGAACTCGTCGTTTATCGTAATTCTAGTCAATTCGATAGATTAGTCAATTGTGCAAAGAATATTCTATTTTAAAAAATACATGTAAGTTCTTTCTGTTTTAACCTTCCCTAGGATGAGATAGAATGTGCTTGTGTTTTTTTTAAATTTTTTTTATCACATCTCAGATTAAGAATTTGTGTGTTTGTTAAGTATTTGAGTAATGTACATTTTTTTTTACAATGAACTAAATATAGATATAATAATGATATTTGAACAATCATTTTTTTTTTTATAATTTTTGTGACAACATTATCTTTCATACTTATATTTCTTTGTATATATAAACTGTCCCACAAGTTGTTAACAAAAATGAATGTTTAAATAATAATCCTCATATAGATAACATGTAACTATTCGACTTTCTTAGAAAAGGCCCTCCTTTGCACAAGTTGTTACTTGTACTGGGTTTTTTTTTTTTTAGAAATGATATTTGTACAACAATTTTTTAACAACTTTATCTTTCATACTTACATTATGTTTTTACTTTTTTTATCTATTGCTTTAATTTTTGTGTCAATACATTATTTTTTTTTATAAATTTATAATTGTTTCAAAAATTATCATATAAATGAATATTCAAATAACATATTTTTTAAGAGGTTGTTACTGCTCGTTAATTATTACCCTTTTTGGGGGTTGTACATTAGTACAATAGTATTTGAAATTTGAATAGATGAATATCCTATCCACTTTATGTCACCCAAGGAAGCCGATATCACAACGACATTTTCTATCACATCGTACTCTGCTCATTATGCAATATGGACTCTATTGCTAGATACGAGAACTGTGACTCCTGGTTACTTATTACAAAAAAGGAAAGGATCTCTCCAGGTACACATTTCTATTGAAAATATTAGTTCTGCTGTCAAAGGTTAAAAGAAGTAATTGTCATGCGTTTTGAAAACATTTGTTAAAGATTTAAAAGAGAAAAATTATTTATAAGTTTGTCGTATAAAATAATTCTTTTTAAAGTTTCAATGTATTAAATATACCATTTTCAAAATAAGTTTTTTTTGGACATCTTAACAAGTTAGCATTGAAGAGAATATTAAATAATAAGTCAAATAGAATGAAAAGACACTAGTCAAAAAAGTAAATGAAAGGACAAAAGTTCATCATTAGCAAATACGCGGCGAAAGTATCGTTAACAATAATCTGAATCAACTTGAACATACTTCGAAAGTCAATTCCACAATTGATTTGTTGAACTTGGATGATAAATAAATAACTTGAACTTGAGTTGAAAATTAAGATAGTTAATTAAATGAGTTGACCTTTTTTGGTTCATGAGGAAGTGAAAGAGTATTTTGAGGATTTTCATTTATATTTGTGGAACTTGTTTGTTTTTGGTTCATTTAAATGTACTAGTTTTTGGCTCATTTATATTGCATGTTATATGCACGGGGCGAGGTTCGAACCCCGTACACCCCACTTTTCCACATTTAAATGTGTGAGCTCTAGCCACTAGGCTACTTGACAAAAAAAATGTACTAGTTTTAAGGTGCTTTTGTATTTTTACTTCGAAATGTTTGTAGCTCGCTATATTTTAATTTTTTATATATTTATTTGCATATTTACCTAGGTATGAACTTTGTATGTTTTTATCCATTAAACACCTTATACTTAGGAACTAGCATAGGATTTATTTATTTTTTTAAAACTCGGTATCCGATCTAAGGACCGACTAATACGAGGGGACCAATCCCACCGTCCACTTGTGGAGGCCCCGTTCTAAGCTAGAGAAAGCTTTGTATGGACTTGCCCACCGAAATTGGCACCAATGGGAATCGAACCTGAGACCTTGAGAAGAGCAAACTCCAAGATCCCAAGCCAACCACTAGGCCAACCCCAAATGGGTTAGCATAGGATTTATTATAATTCAGTTTTTAAAGTTAAAAGGTTAAACATCAACAAATATGACCTTTTATTTTGACATTTTTTTCAATTATATTATTCAAGTAAGCGTGTCGAATCAAGTTATTTGTGAAGTTTAATTAAGTCCAACTCGAGATAAAAAAAATGTCTATTTCAAAGTCAAATCAAATTCTGAGATGAATAGATTCTTATCAAGTCAAGCTCCGATGAGTCCAACTAAACTTATTTATAACCTTAAATGAAAGTGAAAATACAAAGTTTAATTGACAAAAGTTCAGTCTTTTAAATGATTTTAAAGGAACGATAGGAGTTAACATATACTACTGTGGTTTTGGTTTGTCTTATAATTTGCGAATAAGAAGACACAAAACACATTATGTTACTACTTTCTATTTATATGGGATTAAGATTCCCTCACTAATATTAATGAATGTCGATTTTCTTTTTTGAGGGGTCAAAAGAGATACGATAAAACTGAATTTTCTCATGTTAATGAATGTGGATTTTCAAGAGTTGTATCAAGTTTTAAGGACTTGGAAGAAATGGGGTGACATGAATTTTTTTCAATTAGTAATCATAAATTAATTTCCAAAGTCATCTAACATTGGTCCAATTAGAGCATGCCACATGTAAGAGAAAATTCATATCACCTTAATTTAGTCAAAATTTGAGTAGGGGTGGTAAATAAAAAGAAATGAGCAAACTTGAGGATCAAAATTGCACATTTTATAGATGGGTCAAAATTACAAAATTGTGAAACATGATGTTAAAAATGCAATTAAGCCTAAATTAAAAAACTTACCCCTTCTAAATAAAAGGTACTAACATAGTACCATATATAATCAACAAAGAGAAAATTGGAAACAAGGTGAAAATGTTCCACAGGACTACATTGAAGGATTACACAACATACTGAACTTAAAAAGTTAATATTGAATAAACTAACTTCATAATTAAGTTCCTTCAAAAAAAAAAAAACTACATAATTAAGTAGTCAAATTACTACCAAAAACTAGCAAGAAAGTAAGGCACAGCAACAAGATCATTCCAACAACATTAAGGTGTTACAGGCTTGGGGGTGCCACCATTGTGATGCAAAGGGTCTGGCCCTGAAGGAACCTTCCTCAGCTGATCCCAACTCACTGATTTTTCATCATACATATAACCATTTGATACTAAAGCCTTCAAATTTGTTCTCTTGTTTTTCAAAACCTGCACAAAAACACAAAGGTTAAAATAATTTTATTTATTTAAGTTTGTATTGAACAAAATTGTGTGTCTAAGGAAACAAACCTTCCTGTTTAGAACCTCCTTGGTACCAGAAGGCTCTGCCATCAAAAACAAAAACAACAGAACCAATACAATGACAAAAGTAAAAATTGACTTTGATGCCATCAATGTGAATGCATACAAAAAGGTGTAACAGTTCTGAATGTGATTCAAGAGAGCAATTCAGTGTAACAATGGGAAAGAAAAGTCACATTTTACAGAGATATTTTTCAAGGATTTGAATGATGGCTAGTGCAGCCAATTTATAAAAAGAAAATCTATATGTAATTTATTAATATTAATATGACAGAATGTAGCAGAGTTAATTATAGCAAAATATTCCAGTATCTGATGATAGATGATGTCACATACATATAATTAACCTAGAAAAATTACAAAAATGTATATGTCAAACGTTATACTAGTACTACATTATAGCCTTCCCTATGATACAATAGCTAGAGGATTGTTTTGGATAACATTGTCATTTCTGATGTTTTGGATACTTATATACTACAGTTTTTGGGGATATGTTCTTCCCAAATTTAATTCTCAATAACGATATTTGTTGGGTCTTGTTAACAAATGTCCTAAAGATACTCATAGGTATCCTTAAAACACTTGTTTGTTAGGATTCAAAAATGAAAATTATAAATTTTATGTTAAAAACATATTTTTTTAATGTTTTTATTTGTTGAATACACAATTTTTAAGATAAATTACCATTTTAAACTTCTTATTAAGTGTTTTACAAGCGCTTGTTAGCATTTCCCTTAAATTGTTTGTTGATAGTCAGGATACTACATTGATATCTATCTATCTATAGATAATAATAGAGCAAACTTAGTTTTATGGCAAGAGTGACATTTGTCACTTAATTAGAGTGCTTACATTTTCTAACCTTTCTATTAATAGTAACATTTCAATTTTTTAATTGTATTCAACTCTTGGTGATTCATATTTTGTTTTTTAAATTGTTTGAAAGTTGCACTCTTCTCATTCACGGCTTTGTTATTTGTGGTCAAATCCACTACTTAATTCTTTTCACAGTTTACTATAAATCTAGAATACATAATAAATTGGTTCACCATCTTCCCAAGTCTCTAATTTAAATGTATATTTATACGGAGTATTTATTTGGCTCTAGAACTCATTTTCTTGAATTATATACCAGCCACTGGAGCGCAACAAGGCAACCTGTTGGGGTCGGTGCTTGATATCATTCGGGAGATCGGGCCAAGATAATGTCTTGAATTGAATATTTGTAAGAATGAGATATATTGGCTTTCTTGTGATGGCAATAAGCAACGTGAGGGGTTTCCTTTGAACATTGGGAGGCCGGCGTTGGGGTGAAATTGCTCGAATAGGCTGTTAGTCGACATAGAGGTTTTATCGAAGGGATGACCATGAAGAGAGCTTCCAAGGTTGTTGAGTCAATGCATCTTCCACACCTAAAGGATCCTCATATATGCTTGAATTGTAACTAGTGCATTGGCGCATGTCATAGAGTTCAAATTTATGAAATTGAAATAAACTAAAATTGTCTTACGAACATATTACGTGCTACAACAATGGAACCTCTATAAGTGCCACCACAACAATCTCACAACTGGCTTTGTTGCGAATAGAATGGTGAGTAGTGACTCCTGATATTAATTAATAAAGATGCTAATTTATCTCATCTATAGTAGAGAAGTCTGTTAGTTCTTCCCTAGTTATTAGTTTTACATCAGTTACAGTACTTCAATAGTTTTATAACTTTGTATATAAATCAATAGCAACTCTCTATGTAAATCAAATTTTTACACAACAATAAAATGAGAATTACATCTCAATTCTTCTTTCTCTGATAGTCAATATGGTATCAGAGCCACAAACCTTACCAATCCCTATTGCTGATTTTGCCACAAACCCTACCAATCCCTATTACCTTCATCCTAACGAGAATCCATCTATTATACTTGTTACCCCTCTTATTGATCACAAAAACTATCAGTCATGGTCTCGCTCAATGAAGGTAGCATTAATTTCCAAGAACAAGTTGAAATTTGTTGATGGTACTCTTAATCTTCTAGTCGTGTCTGATCCTCTTTATGATCCGTGGATCCGTTGCAACAACATGGTACTTTCCTGGATCCAACTCTCTATTTCATAAACCATCGCCAAGTCAATCATGTGGTGCGATCGTGCCGCGGTGTTCTGGAAGTGTTTGGAGCGGCAGTTCGCACACGGCGATATCATTAGAATCGCTGACCTTATCGAAGAAATTGCTCGCTATCAGCAAGGTACCTTAGGTATCTCTTCTTATTTCACTCATTTGACAACACTTTGGGAAGAATTGGAGAATTTTTGACCTCTCAAAGATTGTTCATGTGCTACTCCCTGCACCTGTGGTCCTGCATCTGATTTGAAGAGACACAAAACAAGACAAAGTCATCAAATTCTTGAAAGGCTTGAATGAGTAGTATGCAAGTGTTCGGTCTCAAATCATGCTTCTCGATCCTTTAACTGATATTGATCGATGCTTTCCTTGGTTCTTCAACAAGAACAACATATGTTAATTTCTACTGTTACTGATAATTCTGTCGATCACCAGTCTTCTATTATGCAGGTTGAGCAATCTACTTCTAATTTTGGCAATAATTATTCGAGTTTCGCTTCTGCTCACCATGATGGTCGCGGCAGAGGCCGTGGAAGTCATTATGGAGGTCGTGGTTCTAACAATCGAACCTGCACTAATTGTGGTAGACACAATCATAGTATTGACACATGTTTTGCGTTACATGGCTATCCACCTGGTTATCAACATAAAAACTCTAAGTCAATAAATGTTGCTGCTACTGCTTCTAATGCCCCACAAAGAGAAAGCCACACCAATCCCACTCAAGCTAATATCAACACCATTCAAGAGCAGTATAATCAGATTTTAAAGCTTCTACAACATTCAACATTACAAGCTTCATCAACACCCTCGAATCCTAGTCCCAATCAACCTTCTGTCAACTCTGTTATATCTAATCCTACAGTTTTAAGTTCATCCTCTTCTCCCACTTTTGGTAAGATCTCTGACCACTGGGTTGTAGATTCTGGTGCCACTAACCATATCACACATTCCTTACATAACTTTGTCTCTTATCACACAATTTCTCCTGTGTTTATGTCCTTACCTAATGGCCAGAAAACCATTGCCACAATTTCTGGCACCGTGAAACTTTCTCCATCCTTAATTCTACATGATGTCTATTACATCCCTAATTTCCATGTTAATTTGATCTCTGTCACCCAGCTTTTAGACACCACAATTTATGATGTCTTCTTCACCATTAATGGTTGTTTCATTTTGCATATTTCAACCCGGACAATGATTGGTGCAACTGAGAGATTTGGAGGACTGTTTATGTTGAAACCTTTATCAATTCAACTTGAAGATTATGCTTATAGTTCTGGTCTTTCTTGTAACTCTGTCTCTTAAGCACTCAGTGACACCGCACAAACCTCTTCCATTTGGCACACTAGACTAGGACATATATCGGATTCAATACATAAATGTATTTCATCACAATTTCCCTTTGTGAATTTTAAAGAATCTTGATCTCCTTGTGATATATATCATTATGCAAAACAAAGAAAGTTATCTTTTCCCCATAGTCTCACTCGCACTTCTAATATTTTTGATCTATTACATGCTGATATTTGGGGGCCATATGTCACTCCATCCATTTCTGGCCATAAATATTTCCTTACACTAGTTGATGATTTTAGTCGTTTTACATGGATCATTCTCATGAAAACCAAAAGTGAGGCTAGACAACATCTCACCAATTTTATTTCTTTCATTAAAACTCAATTCAACCGTAAACTCAAGTGTTTAAGAAGTGATAATGGGCCTGAATTCTTGACGTCTGACTTTTATCAAGCTAAAGGCATTATTCATCATCGATCTTGTGTTGAAACCTCTCAACAAAATGACATTGTTGAGCGAAAACATCAACACATCCTTAATGTTGCCCGAACCCTTTCCTTTCAATCAAAAATTCCTATTTCTTTTTGGCATTTTTCTGTGCAGCAGGCAATGCATATTATAAATCGCATTCCTTCTCCTCTCTTGCACAATAAAAGCCCATATGAATTACTCCATAAACAGCCACCTACTCTTCTCCAGCTACGGGTCTTTGGTTGCTTAGCTTTTGCTTCCACTATCCAACAAAACCGTTCTAAATTCCATCCTCGTGCTAGAAAATCTGTCAAGAAACCAAAGGATATCTTCTCTATGATATCCATTCCAATGCCTTTTTCTTGTCAAGAAATGTTATTTTCTATGAAAGTCAGTTTCCTTTTTCTTCCCCTCTCACATCTTCTTCCGCTTCATCTAGTCACCAAACTTCCTTTGATTCATATGATCTCACCCCCTTGCCGAGTATGATTCATCCTTCATCAACCAACTCAGGTTAATAATTTGCCTACACCATCTTCTACTGCTTTTGCTTCATTTGAGCCTACCCCTCTGACTTCTACTATTCCTCATGCACCTCCTCCTCCTCCTGCACCTCCTCCTCCTCCTCCTCCTCCTCCACCTACCACTGATGCATTGAGACGTTCTACAAAACCTAAAACTAAACTAAGTTATCTTGAAGATTATCATTGCAGTCTTCTAACCTCTTCTCTACACCAATCGGGTAATTCTGCTTACCTCATTTCCTCCTTTTTATCTTATGATAAATGTGATATCCCTTATAAAAACTATTGTCTTACTATATCTTCCCCCACCGAGCCACAAACATACACCCAAGCTTGCAAATCTGAATGTTAGATAGAAGCTATGAAATCTGAATTAACAACTTTTGCTGCCAATGAAACTTGGTCAATTGTGGACCTCCCATCGGGCAAAATTCCAATTGGGTGCAAGTGGGTTTATAAGGTAAAATCCAATGCTGATGGGACCATTGAGCATCATAAAGCTCGTCTTGTCGCCAAGGGTTACACTCAAATGGAAGGTGTGGACTATTTCGATACTTTCTCTCCTGTGGCAAAATTGACCACTGTTAGAGCTCTTCTTAGCTTGGCTTCTATCAAAGGTTGACCTTCATGAAGAGGTATACATGAAACTCCCGCCTGGCCTTATGGTTCCCAACTCTTCCCAAGAGACAACCAGAGTATGTAAGCTTCACAAATCTCTTTATGGCCTTAAACAAGCAAGCTGACAGTGGTATGCCAAACTTTCAGCCGCTCTTGTTTCCATTGGTTACCAACATTCCTCTGTTGACTACTCTTTATTTACAAAGACTTCTGGTACAAAAATAACAGCACTTCTAGTTTACGTGGATGATATTGTCTTCACGGGTGATGATCTCACTGAAATTCAACATGTAAAATCTTTCTTGGATCAACAGTTCAGTATTAAAGATCTTGGCAAACTTCGCTTCTTTCTTGGTCTTGAGATAGCTCGATCTCCGAGTGGTATCTTGCTCAATCAACGCAAGTATACTTTGAATTTGCTCTATGACAGTGGCCTTCTTGCTGTGAAGCCTTGTTCTACTCCCTATGACTCTTCCTTGAAACTACATGATTCAGATTCTCCCTTGTATCTTGATGAATCTGCTTTCAGACGCTTAATTGGCCGCCTTTTGTATCTCACTACAACTCGCCCAGATATTGCATTTGCTGTCCAGCAACTTAGTCAATTTGTTTCTCGCCCCCAAATCATTCATTTCCAGGCTGCTACTTGTGTCTTGAAATATTTGAAGAGTTGCCCAGCAAAGGGACTTTTCTTGTCCGCCAATTCTCCTTTGAAGTTATATGGGTTTGCTGACTCGGATTAGGCATCTTGCCCTGCTACCCGTTGCTCTGTTTCTAGATATTGTGTCTTATTGGTTCTTCTCTCATCTCTTGGAAGTCCAAGAAGCAATCTACGGTTTCCCGGTCAAGTTTTGAAGCCGAATATCGCGCTCTTGCTAGCCTTTCTTGTGAATTGCAGTGGCTGCAATATTTGTTTCATTTTCTACATGTTACTTTTTCACAACCTGCCTCCGTCTACTGTGACAATAAATCTGCTATTTATCTCGCTCACAACCCCACCTTTCATGAGAGAACTAAACACATTGAGATTGATTGTCACGTGGTCCATGAGAAAATCCAAAGTGGGCTTATTCATCTCCTTCCTATTCCTTCCTGCTCAACTTGCTAATGTGTTGACCAAACCGTTGTTGTCGCCCGCTTTTGGCTCCTTAATCTCCAAGCTTGGCCTTTGTGACATACATAGTCCAGCTTGTGGGGGGATATTACCAGGCCCGGCCTTGGGAGAGTGCAAGGTGCTCAACCAGGTCGGGCCTCCAAATGCTACGGGCCTCAAACAAAAAATTAAGTCTAAGAAAATTGTTTTTCTGACATTCATAACTTCACAATGATACAAGTAAATGACTAAATTACCCTCAGCGGTAGTTAACTACTGCTGGTATATCCGGCAGCAGTTAACTACCGCTGAATACTTATTAGTCAAATGACTACCAAGTGCTTCCATCACAGCCCTGCAAACAAAATTTTCAGAAGCAATCAATTCAATTCTTTTAAATTGTCTCAACTTTTCCTTCTCCATAA
>Ga0315914_1009676_pt1 | contig 12286 bp, 9 predicted proteins | sample MpolenodulesMG_FD_203920 | JGI IMG/M metagenome (GOLD analysis project Ga0315914, IMG submission 203920) | Medicago polymorpha root nodule microbial communities from Los Angeles, California, United States - elongated nodules | ecosystem: Host-associated > Plants > Roots > Nodule | place: USA... | reverse complement strand
GGTTTGTTGAGATGAAAATATAAAACCCAGGTGCAGATTGACTTTTAAATTTGTTCAAATTTATACAACTATATCTCAACTTTTTTTATGGTGTTCGGTAATCTTCATAATAATATCTCAATTGAGATCTTCAAAACTTGGGCAATTTACGGTTTGTTCGGTAAGCTTCCGAGAGTCGCTGCCATCTTAGATGAATGTAAATACTCTTCTTGCAGATATTCTAAAAGTCTATGAGTTTGGCTGCAGTTAGTGGGGTTCCTCGATCTACACTTTGAAAAACAAGGTTCAGGAAAAATCATTAAAAGAAAGAATTGTTCATGCCTTGATTTATTTTAATGTGACAGAGAGCATATTTATTTTAATTGTAAGATCTCGAATCCACGGTGGTGTGGTTTATTAGTTTCTTTTGATCAAATAAATAATTTGAACCGTGAGATCAACTAAATTTAATGGTTGAGATTTGGTGTAAGTCTTATGACTTACACCTGGTGTCAACGGATCCTGACTCATAGTTACTAAACATACAACAAATAAACTACAGTTAATAAAATATTATCTTCTTATCCCGTAAATATAACTCAATTGATAGAGACATCGTATGTAATATGGATAGATTGAGATTCGAACTTTGAATTCTCCACTTATTCACCTTATGAGATGAATATCTAGTTATCAGACTACTTGACAAAAAATATGATCTTTTTGATATAATATTGAGGAGATATTATCCAATAAGCTGTTTGCTACCAACAATGGCATGGTCTAGCAGAACAAACTACTTAGTTAATATTGATATAATTATTTGTCTTTTTTGTTTCTCACCATTAATTATTTATTATCTCATTTTATATATTTATCTCTTTACCTTAAATATTTAAGGGTATTGTCTACAAAACAATAATCATGTACATTGAACTTTGAAAAAGATAAGTAAATAAAAAAAGAGTTTTGCTAGCAGGTGACCTTAGGGCATTTGTTAAGGATTTTAAAATAGAAATAATTTGTAAGTTTTATGTAAAAAAAAGTTCCATTTTAAAGTTTCAATGTTTTGAATGTACCATTTTCAAGACACAATTTTCATTTCAAACTTCTTACCATCAACATTTTACATAAAAAAAATAAAATCAAAGACAACAAGTATAGGGGGTAGTGAGAGTAGCATGTTAATGTCTAAAAATCCTAATCTATGAAAACCACATGTGGGTTCAAAGAAAATTACCGTCACCGATTTAATATTTGTTCTCATGACATAGTTCATTATGCATCATCAATTTCAACCATGTCATTTATATAGTTATATACACCTTAACTATTATAAATAAAAATTCATATTTTAAGTTCATTCAATAAATAATGTATATGCTCTATACATCATTAATCAAATGAATTAAAATAGAAAATTTTGTTTATATTAATGACTGGATGTTGTACTCAACAGCTAGCATAGTTTTTTTTAGGTGAACCAGCATAGGTAGTCTGCTGATGATATCATATCATATACAACTAAAATCTAGAGCTAGTAAAGTGGGTCGGTTCGGCCGGATTAATCTCTTAAAACCTGTAGAAAAAGGAATCACACAAATATTTAAAGTATGTTTAATATGTAAACTGCTCGTTAAGTACCTTTAAATACTCACATGCACGTCGAAAACAAAAAATTGCTCCTATTGATACTTACATTTGATTGCCCCTGTTAAGGAGTTACGTCCAATCCATTGTTGAGGAGTTACGAACCGATCCATGGATCAAAAGTTAGGGTATAAACTGCACTTAACACAGAGCTAGATTTGAGAGTACACTACACTCTAACACAAACAAACTTAAACACTTTCAAACACTTTTGAGAGTACTTGCTATTTTAAAAATTGTTGTTATCAATAGTCTCAGAAGGTTTTGTCTTAGCAAGCCTTATACTATTGACAGTACCATGGTTTGTCTTGATATTTAAATAAATAGTAAATAATATATTTACGTTGTAAATAAAATTTAGTTTACTTTCTAAGTTATTTGATAGAGTATTATTTAAAATATTCTTTCTGTAAATATATTATAGCTTAGTCTCCAAGCTACTTAATTCCTATATAATAAATCTTCCGTATTGTTATTTAGACGCGATTTTTATCACATGTCTCTCTTTTCTCTTTTATTCAACAGTTTCCATATCATTGAAATATCTAAAAATACAAAAATGCTTATAACTGATTTTCTAATTTATCTCCGTGATCGATCTCTTTGCTTTGTAAATAGGCTTCACGTTACTTATAAAAAATGTATAACAACATAATAGAAGTTTTTTTTACTACAAGTTCATAGTTTGATTAGATTAGCTTGCTATTCTACCCCAAGACATAGAAATAAGAGTAGTGATATTTGAACAACCATTTGATACAACTTTTGGTGACAATTTCTTTTTTCTCTCTTTTCATTGGTTAAAAACAATGGAGAGAGAAAAAAGAAGAGAGGAAATAAAAGGATAATGTGAGTATGAGAGAGAAAGTTGTCAAAAAGTTATCACAAAGTAGTTGTACAAATATCATTTCTCATGAAATAAATACTACTGGATATTGTTTTTTTAATATAATACTCCATCCGTTTTAAAATGAGTGTCGTTTTAAGAAAAAAATTATTTCAAAATGAATGTCACTGTGAGTTTCCAATGCAATAATAACTTTTTCTTTTCAATTGTACCCTTCATTTAATACTATATATTACTTCCAAAGTATTATTTTTTCTTTAATAAAAAACAAACCAATAGTTGATTAAAATAATTTGGTAAAATAACATCTCTATTTTTTTTAATTAATAAATTTCTTAATGACAGTCATTTTAAAACGGAGGGAGTTGATACTTTTAAATTATGTAGTTGGAAGAAAGAGAAAACATACATCTACAAGATGACGAGCCAGACCATACTTGTAAGCCACAAACGTATGCCTATACAATCAAATGTTTTTCTAAGCTCTATTATTTTGTTCATGCTTTACATTCCTTTACATTAAATACATGCCACAATTTTAGTGTTCCACTTTAATTTTTAATTTTATGTTAATTTCCATGTTTTCTTTTTATTTATTGTTTTAAATTATATAAAGTTTATATATTCGAAGTTAAAAATAATCCTTTCATTTAAGGGTTAAATATGTTTTTGGTCCCTATAAATATACCAACTTTTTGTTTTAGTCCCTCTAAAATATTTCTTCAACTTTTAGTCTCTCAAAAATTTTCTAACTTCATTTTTGGTCCCTCCTTTAAAGTAAACTCATATGTAGAATTCATATTTTTGAATAAAATTTTACAGAAAAATTCATAATATTATAAGAATATCTTCCAAAAAAATTTAAAATTTTTTAACAAAACATGAATTTTTATATTTTTTATGGTTAAAAGTTCATATTAAATTTATGTTTTGTTAAAAAATTCTAATTTTTTTGGGAATTATTTTTACAATATTCAACACATTTCTGCACAATTTCATTAAAAAAAAATACTAAAATTAAATTAAAAATAGGGACCAAAATTAGTGATTGAAAATTTTATAGGGACTAAAAGTTGAAGGAAAATTTTAGAGGGACTAAAACGAAAAATTGATATATTTATAAGGACTAAAAACATATTTAATCCTTCATTTAATCTACTCTTTTTCAGTCTGTTTATAAGAGAAAGTTTGGTTAACAAAAATTGATGTATCTAAGCTGAGTTTTAAACGAGGTACATCAATTTTTATTGACTTAACTTTCTTTTATAAATATGATTTTAAAAAGAATCCTTTCATTTAGACAAAGGATGCTTTAACGGTAGGATTTAGTACGGGAAAGGATGAATTTTCACTTGCATCCCACAGGTACAGACAGATAGTAGTACATGTAAAAACTACGATTATTTGGAAAGCAAACAGCTGCCTCCGCATTGATCATCTCGCCAGCATGGGCCATGCAGCGTCTTCTGTACAGACGATATTAGAAAGGGATCCCCACGTCATGTTCTGTAATGTTCAATTACTTTTCAAATCTTATAAAATCTTTATTATTTAATTTGAGGATCTTCATTCAATACGATGATACATATATACAACAAAGCAAGAGATAAACACATTATTTTCTTTTGAATCTGCCAAAATTTATTAGCAATGGCTTTAAATCCCAAGTACTAAATTAACTTCATTGTTGCACATCATCACATGCCTGCAACGTAGCCACTACTCTAAGTTTCTTCACTAGATCCTTTACTGTCAACTTGTATTTGTCACCCATCTGTAGAATCAATTACAAAAATTTAAACACAAATAGTAACTTACATTGTAATATACGGTTATAGATAGGGTTATAGTAATTAAATTTGGATAAGAATCAAACTTGAGTTGGTATCATGCTTCTTAATTATTATAATTATTTTTTTGGTAATTACTTGCCTGGGCAATAATGGTGATGTCAAGAGTATTTCCAAATGGCTAGACATTGGTAGTTGTTATGGAAAGATGAAGAATTTGAAGCTGCGACATTATATTGACCACAATCCCTTCTTACATTCCACAATAAATCTTGATTAACACTTCCTTCTCTAAAACCCTAGCTTCAACCTCTAGAAGTGATTCATTTCCCCCGTAACATTCTTCGGTGTTCATTTCACCGATTGTATTGTCTTTGTCAATTAGGACATGAGATCTTGTTATGGTGCTCACGGATCCTACATCTTTCTTCTTAATGTCTTCTTCTAGCTCTTTCAAACGTTCTTCAAGTTTTTTCACGTAATTTATAGCTCCCGTTACCACATGAACCTTATCAATCTACACAGTCATTAGATAATTTTTATTTTGTAGCTTCTATAACTACTATAAAAATTTACTCATTCATCTAGGTTTAATATAATATATCACATACTAACCTTCTTCAATCCAGGTATCAAGGCCGAAAGTTCTATGATCTTACTTGTAAGTAGTTGTCTCCTATTCCTCTCTGACATTATGTGATCTGGTATATCCGAAGCGTTTCGAGGCTTCTTCAAATTCGACCCTTGGTTAGCCGTTGATGATGAGTTGGTTGGCTTTTCTTCAGCATGTTGAGTTGAATGTGACACATTGATGGATGAGTTGTTGACTAGGGCAGTTGTGGCAATAAGGACACTACTGGATTGATCTTGTGGTGTCTGATTCAGGATATCCTTGAGGAACTCTTCATCAAATATGTTGTTGGTGTGACTTAAACATTCTTCCATTTCCTAAGAACGAATCATTTGTAAAACAGTAATTAATCAAGTGGTAGTTTTTATAGATATTGGAGGAGTTCATACAATGATCTATATACATAAAATATCATCATATTTTAATTAAGAATATAAATATATAATGTATAATATGACTTGTTATTGTATTACCAAATCGCAAGACCACCAATTCCCCCATGAATTCTCCTCCATTATTTGGAGTGTGATGCTAATGGGAGTTGGGAGCTATGATGTCCAAGCTTTAATTCTGGTTGAGTAAAAAAATCCTTGACTCATAACTTTTATAACATACCTGAAAAAGAAGGGTATTAACGTGTTCGTCTATTCACAATTTTGACATATATTATGATAAAATATTGTTGACAATTAAATTTAAAATAATTTTTCCTTTAATAACGTCAAATATTATTCATACTGTAATTGTGTTATTCCTATTTTAATGGAGTTCAAATAATATTTTAATGGAAAATGCTTTATGTGACAACATAAACCATGCACGAGAAACGGCGAAGCTATTACCACCCTTGGATGTTTTTCTTTCCATTAACTAATTACATTCTCTCTCCCCATGTTTTCCTTTCCACCGCTTGATTTCCACAAATACCGCTCGTTGGCTTTCGTCTCGTGTTGTATAGCACTTATGTATTTTAATTGATAATTTAAATTCGTAGTGTTGCCCATTTTATATATACTATTTTTTTGATTTAAATAAAAAGGTAAAAGGGATAGAATTGTAATTATAATTCCATTTATATTTAAATATAGGTGAAAGAAAGGAAATGCTTATAATTAAAAACCAAGTGCATGAAAGAAAAAAAAAAAAAGGCAAAATTGTTTCAAATACAATCCAATGAGTAGTGTTACCAAGTAACTTATACTTATAGTGTTATTAAAGTTGTATTAGAATCCTACATAGTCCGCGATGTTAGATGACAATGTTAAATGTATGTACGTGTTTCGACACCATCATCACTTGAGCTAGTTTTCCTTTAAAAAAAATCACTTGAGCTAGTTTTTAGGAGTGAGATTCAAAACCATTTACCAGTGTTTGATTGTAATTAAAAATGACACAGCAAATTATCATCACTTCGGTTTTAATTGTATAATAATCAAATTCGATTGAATGATAGAGATGAACTTATGGTTTAGGTGTCTTCTTGGAGACTCGATTACAAATTTATAAATGATGATACGCTACATGTTGTGCTAATTGCTATTATAATTCATGGATAAACGGTGTTCAAATTCTTTGGATATTTATAGATTGCATGGTGACATAATGTAGAGCAGAAATAAGTATCAATAGATTGCAATGCATAGTTAATTAGCTGCAACAGCTTTTGAATAAATATACCGGGTTATATGTTCCACGTGAACAAGCTTATTTAACATCTCTTTAGTCATATTTATAACAAAAACAACTTTTCAAGTTTATTGAATGACTAATATATCCCATTTATATAAAAGTCAGATACATTTATTATTAAATAAATCTAAAAAATTATTTTTTATTTATAAATATGATCAAAGGAAATACATGTTTAAAACAGTTACTTTATTTGCACATAGCTTGTCTTCATTTGGTCCAAAAGATGTGAATTCTTGTGACCACACTCGGAATCTGGGATATGAAAAATCCTTTGTTTTTAGTGGGAACATGGATTTTTGTATTTTTTGGATATTTTCTTGTATGGCAATCAATAGCATGCAGCTTTTTGTTGTTCTCTCTTTATGTCTTTATGTGTCGTAAAAATTCTCACCTTTTGTATTTTTCTAGCATTATTACGGGTCTTGGTCGAGTGTCTTTGAGCTTTGTGATTTTAGTGATTTTGTTTATACATGTGATACCTCAATTTTTGACCTAAGGTCCTACATTCATACACCCTCTAATTCGAAATATTTTCAAACTTTTTAAAGAAAAATTCGGCAGAGAGGTATTTTAAAATACCTCATTTTTAGTTTGCTTTCGGGCTCGCTTTTTATTTTATCTTATTATTAGTCTTTTTTTATTTTTTATTTTTATTAGTTTTTATTTTATTTTTATTTCCATCTTTTATTTTATTTTTGTTTTATTTTTTTTTCTATTTATGTTTTTTTTTTCTTAGTAAGTCCAAAAATAATTTGTCCAGGGTCAATTTTTTTTTTTTACTCCACACTACAATCAGTGCAATGTCAACATTCCTCTTCCAAAAATCATCATCGAAGCCTTTTAATCACCATAAAAAACCATTAAACTACTTTTTCATTTTCATCAACCTCCTCACCTATAAATAAATAGAGTCATCATTCCACACTTCAAAGGACACCAAAAGTTCTCTTCAGTTGTCAAAGAACTTTTCTCTCTTCTCCTTCCTTTAGCTTGTGTTGACGAGCTATTCTTTTCCTCCTTTAAATATGTATGTCCCTTCGGAAAAGTCCCTTCGAAATTTTGTCCCTTCAGTTGTCCCTTCATTTTATTTTCTTTTATTTTCTTTTATTTTATTTCTTTTTAGCATTTTGGCATTTCATTTTATTTCTATTTAGCATTTTAATTATTGTCATTTATTTTCCAGCATTTAGAATGTATTTAGGTCCAATGTAAATATAAATGAGAAGAATCATGCATGTGTCCTTTTATTTATTTATTTCGGTTTTTATATATTGAAAAAATGCAAAAAAAAAAAATTAGGTTAGACGATTAAGGGATTTTGTGGTGATCCAATGTCACTACGAAATTCCCGCGCTTTTATTTATATTGTCACGTTAATTTAATTTTTAGGTTTTAATTAATAATTAAAAAGAACAAAAACATGCAAATAATCAAAATTCACAAAAAATATTTTCATAACAAACCTTGATTCTAAATCAAGTGATTCCCATTTTTTTCTTTCTTAATCTAATTGTAATCAACTTTAATTCTACTTTGAGTAATTTTCTTTATTATAAAAAATACAAACCAATTCATGTTTGCCACTTGGCTTTTTATTTTAAAAACTTTTTCAAAACTAATAAAAAAAACAAAACAAATCAAACGGTAATTTTTACCCCAAACTACGAGGTTTTGATCTCTCACGGGTACGTAGGCAAAGGACTTGTCCTTCCAAATCAGTAAAAAATGTAAATAAAAATGTTTCGTTTTCTTTTAATCACTACTCTTAATTCCTTCTTTTAAACAAAAAAGGAAACAAGTTATAGCACATAAAGTTAAATAAAATCAAGAGGTTCTCGTAGAGTACTACGAATATTTAGGGTGCTAACACCTTCCCCAAATATAACTAACCCCCGAACCCTAAATCTTTTTAAGGTGGTAATTTGAACTTTTTCCCCACTTTCTTTTAAAAAATAAAAAGTTCAGTCGTGAAATAAATTAGTGAGTCTATACTAATAAAATAGTGTCGAGAGTATATCATGGAATGTGGTCAACATTAATGATCATTGACATATAAATGCATATTATGGAATTAAAGAAGCACATCATGACAGATTCCTTGTACAAAAGTTGACTCATGTAATGTATTTAATAGTTTTTATATTATAATCATATTATAGGCTAGTCATTATTACGTAATATTCTTGTATTCTTGTATAATACACAATTCTGATATCAATACTCTCATACCTTATTTCTTATACTAGTCATCCTATTCTTATATGGTATCAGTTACAGGTTCTTGTCACCCCTTCACTTACAGGTGATAACTATGGTTCATGGAGTCGTGCAGTGACAATGGCACTTCGTGCAAAAAACAAATTTGGTTTCATTGATGGATCAAAAACCATTCCAAAGAAGAAAGAAGACATCCTTACATGGCAACGATGCACTGATTCGGTTGCAAGTTGGATTCTTAACTCAGTTTCAACTGAGATTTGTCCTAGTATTTTGTATGCTGAAACTTCAACATAAATCTGGTCTGATATAAAATATATCAACTAAAACAGTCAATTTCTGCCCTCAAACAAGAAGGCATGTCTGTTTCTCTTTATTTCACCAAACTCAAATCTCTTTGGGATGAACTCAACTCTGTTGCTCTTGTCAATCCTTGTATCCTTGGTAATGCTAAAAGCATCCTTGATCAACAAAATCAAGATCGTGCCATGGAATTCCTTCAAGGCGTTCATGAACGTTTTTCTGCTGTTCGTAGTCAAATCCTCCTGATGGATCCATTCCCTTCGATTCAACGTATCTACAATATTGTTCGCCAAGAAGAAAAACAACAAGAGATCAATTTTTGACCATTTCCTGATGTAGAATCTGCTGCACTCCAAACTTCTAAAGCGCCATATCTCACTCCAGGAAAACGTCAGCATCCTTTCTGTGAACATTGCAACAAGCATGGTCATACCATCACTACTTGTTATCAAATTCATGGTTTCCCAAGTAACCCAAATAAGCCACAGAAGAAAACAAAAACATCACCATCCACTTTCGCTAATCAACTGTCAAGTGCACAATATCACAAGCTTCTGACTCTCTTAGCCAAAGAGGACAATGTGGGATCATCAGTGAATTTAGTAGGTACAACTTTTACTTGTATTCTGTTTTCATGGATTATTGACTCTGGTGCTTCTAACCATATATGTACATCTCTTTCCCTTTTTTCTTCATATTCTCCTGTTCATAATCAAATCTCAGTTCAACAACCAAATGGCTTTCAAGCGCCTGTGAAACACATAGGCACTATCAATATTTCACCATCACTTCTACTCACGAATGTTTACCACATTCCAACTTTCAAATTCAATCTATTGTCTGTTTCACAATTAACAGAATCGATAAATTGTGATGCAATTTTTTCATCTTCTGGTTGCATATTTCAGGACCAAGCAACGAAGAAGATGATTGGTCAGGGTAGTGCTCGCAACGGACTCTTCTATCTGAATGAAGATTTAGTCTCAAATAAGCATGACAAAGATCACTATTGCCTTAGTCATCCATTAAGTTCCTTTTTTAGTTCTAAGCATTGTAATAAGTTTGACCTATGACATTTACGCCTAGGTCATCCATCTATGTCTCGTTTCAATTTCATTGTTAAAAATTCACCAGAAATTAATGCAAACAAAGATTTTTATTGTGAAGTTTGTCCACGCGCAAAACAACCACATTTACCCTTTTCCTTAAGAACAACTAATTCATCTTATTGTTTTGAACTAATTCATGTTGATATTTGGGGTCCATTCTCCATTCCATCTAATAATGGATCACACTATTTTCTAACCATTGTCGATGATTATTTGCGATGTACTTGGTTGTATCTAATGCAACATAAATCTGAAACATTCACTATGTTAGTTCATTTTTATAATCAAATCAATCGTCAATTTAATATCAAAATTGATCAAATCAACTCTGGTAACGGAGACATTTTTCTTCCTCAACTCCAAATTGTTCGTTCTGACAATGGTTCATAATTTTTGTCCAAACAAATGCAAACATGGTTTCATGATCATGGAATTATTCATCAACCCAGTTGCGTTGCAACTCCACAACAAAATGGAGTTGTGGAACGAAAACATCGACATCTTCTTGATGTCGCAAGAGCTTTACGCTTTCAAGCAAACTTACCTCTTCCATTTTGGGGTGAATGTGTTCTTACTGCAACCTATCTTATAAATAAACTTCCAACTCCAATCCTAAAATTTAAATCCCCTCATCAAGTTTTACTTGGTTCTCCTCCTTCATACTCATCACTTCGCGTGTTTGGATGTCTATGTTTTGCTAAAAATATGAACATTCAACATAAATTCGATGAGCGTTCCAAACTTGGTATTTTTGTTGGTTAGCCTTTTAATCAAAAAGGATACCACATATATGACAAGAAAACTCGTCAAATATATGTTTCTCGCGATGTTCATCTTCATGAAACTTTTTTTCCTTATCAAGATATTCAATCCCCTCCATTTAATAATGCAATAAGCATTAACACTCAAATTCTTGATAATGAATTTGATGACCTATTTACCGGTTCACCAACTCATCCTAACATTCCTCTTGAAAATAGTCACAATGATAATTCAAATGATACAATTGTGACTATTTCCACTCCTAAAGATGATGCCTCATCTAATCCTCCATCATTTTCTGCAGAATCTCTCTCAAATAATTCTCCTTCTACAGAAATGAACCCTCCAAATCATCGTCATTCTCAACGTATTCGTAATCCTCCAATTCATCTCAAGGACTATATATGTAAAATTAATAATGTTACATCAAAAATTAATTTTCCTTTGGAAAATTATTTATCATTATCCAATCTAAGTAATTCCCATAGATCTTTTCTCATTAATATCATTGAAAATAAAGAACCAAAGTCTTATTCTCAAGCCATGAAATCAGTTGAATGACGTGACGCTATGGCTAAGGAGATTCAAGCCCTTGAGTCAAACAACACTTGAGTTTTATGTCCACTCCTTGAAGGTAAATCTGCAATTGGTTGTAAGTGGATTTACAAAATCAAATATCACTCTGATGGCTCCATTGAGAGATATAAGGCTCGTTTAGTTGCCAAAGTCTACACTCAAGTTCAAGGCATCGATTATCATGATACCTTTGCACCTGTCGCCAAACTAGTCACAGTTCAGCTTTTTCTCTCCATTGATGCCAAAAAAAATTGGCCATTATATCAACTTGATGTTAACAATGCATTTTGATGAGCAAAACCGCAAGTGCACGGTTTCACCGAAGTAGTAAAAAGAGAGTATCGTTCCGACAAGGAGTTGTTTAATTCTATTAACTTTTAAGAGGTAATTAGAAGAAAGTTTGATAGTAGAAATTGGGTTTTAAAGGTTTTAAAACAATAATTATAAAAAGCGCCTTGGGATCATTGGTTCATCGTAATGACAAATTCGTCACAAGCAAACCCTGAACCATAACTTTATATTGGACCTACTTTCTAAAGACAAGTTTCTCTTTAGTGTATCAAAGCCTCTCTCGAGGTGCAGTGAGTGTGTTCCTCTAGCAACCACGTCTATTCTCATGGTTGATTGCTATTAGAATCCTTGAAGAACGAAACTTTATATGTCTCAAGGTTTGCTAGACTATTCTCATGTTTCGCAACCCTTGTCTAAATTCACTTGTTCCAATATCAAA
>Ga0315914_1009667_pt1 | contig 12298 bp, 7 predicted proteins | sample MpolenodulesMG_FD_203920 | JGI IMG/M metagenome (GOLD analysis project Ga0315914, IMG submission 203920) | Medicago polymorpha root nodule microbial communities from Los Angeles, California, United States - elongated nodules | ecosystem: Host-associated > Plants > Roots > Nodule | place: USA... | reverse complement strand
AACGAGTTTCCAGTGCGTTAAGAAGTTGTATCTAGGAGAGGGTTTGACTATTCCGGTATATCCATTGATACCACGAGAGAGTCGTGCCGTCGAGGTAAAAGGACGCAATGGTGATGTGATCTTTTTCTCGAGTGTCATTGTAGGTGAAAAACTGACAGATCTTAAATATCCATCCATGTGCATGAACACCGTCTAAATGGGGTATGTCGAGCTTGAGGCGGTGATGATTGAAAAGATTTGTGGTCGGCATGACTTTGGATTCATGGTTTTGTTGTGTCTCTATACATAACGTCAATTCTTCCAACGAAGACAGACATACGAGAGTTGGTTGGGGAGTTCATCAATTCACTCACGGGCAGAGGACGAGGACACACCATGCTGGAAGGGAGCTCTTAATGAAAGTACCAAGGTTAACAGTGTCATTCTTAGAATTCGATGATTGAGATCATTCCTAAAGAAATTAAAGGAAAAAGAGAGTGAATTTGTAATTTCATTGATGATTCTTCCAAATGATTACAATGGATATATAGTGAAAGGGCAAAAGGGGGAATAATCCTATTGTAAGAAAGCCTTCTAGAATCGAGAAAGTCTTACATAGATACAAATACAAATAAAAGTATTTGGGCACACACACAATAATGAAGAAAATTAAATGATAAATAAATTAGTCTAATCATTCAACATCATTAAACCAATTTATCTTTAAAAAAAAAAGCATTTATGTGAGTCTGCCCAAATCTTTTAAATTTGTGTTTGTCCCTGAGTAAGTATTTCTCGACAGAATTTCCTTATTCGTAAACAAGAAAGTCCTTCAGCTTCACAGAAGGCGTGATAGTTCTCTTGAACTTCAATGAAAATTGTTGTTCACACATATGCAAAGGCTGAAACACACATATAAATAACTGAAATATCCTAGCGGCAATTAACTGCCGATGATCTGTTATAAGAACAGAACAGACATAGGAGTTTCAAAAACTCCATTGTTGCGTTTTAGATATTCCTAGATGCAATTTTCACCAAGCTTAAGCCATTCCAAGCCAATTCTAAGCATAAAATCAAGTAAGTGTTTTGAATCCTATTGCATTGCTGTTTTGTGATTGAATTGTTAGTTTTTTTGGTTAAATTTTGATTAGAGAGGTTTTATTGATTTTACGATTTTATGATAGTTTAGATTTAGGTTTTGATAAATTGTTGTAGAATTGTTAGGTTTAGGTTTTGATTTTATGATAGTTTAGGTTTAGGTTAGAATTGTTAGAATTGTTGATAGAATTGTTTAGGTTTAGGTTTAGGTTGTTATGAATTGTTAGAATTGTTATAGAAGTTTTACTGATTTTATGACTTTATGATAGTTTAGGTTTAGGTTTAGGTTTAGGTTTTGATGATAGTTTAGGTTTAGGTTTTGATTTTATGATTTTATGGCATTGTTGTTTAGTTTAGGTTTTGATCACCAATTTCTCTATGTAGATATGTCTCAAAATCAGAATCAGAATCAGGTTCAGTTGAACAAAAAGGAGGGTGATGACAAGAAGAAAGCAAAATCGTATGTGGCATGGCATGGATTCGAATGTGATGGTTCCGTAAAAAAGAAGGATTCGAAGGTCCCGATGTATAATCAGTCCAGATTGAGGAAGAGCGGGAGGACATGCTATTTTGGTCCTCAACCAAAAGCAGGTGCCCCAGGGAAGTATTATTCTCAAGCATTCACCCGGAAGTATTATTGTTCCATTCAAAAGATTAAATTCTTGTTGGCTTGGTTTAAATGATGGTATTTTTGACACTTGAATACCATCATTTAAACCAAGCCAACAAGAATTTAATCTTTTGAATGGAATAATAACACTTCCGGGCTAATGCTTGACAACTGTCGTCTAACAAGTTTGAATTACCTCATTTCAGAGGCAAGACAATTGTTGTAGTTGGAAGGTGCATTCCCTACCTAATAACGATCTTCTGATGGAATCAAACTATTGAGAATATCTTATTTTGATCTCAGCAACGTTACACACATATCAATCTATTGGAACATGCTGTGCTCCCAAAACATGGTCCTCACGTTATTGTTATTCATTAATTCCACCCAACTGAATTATATTCTCCCATCGTCGAGCGTTGGACGTTTATACCGAACGTATTCCACCCTCCTTGTGTCTCCGGGGTTGACTCCTTGGTTGAATTCATTCAGTTGATCCTTGATACCTCTTAACGTGACACCAAAGTGCCGAACCTTCAACCTGTGAGGTTCTCCACCGTTGAATTGTGTATGAACGTCAAACATATCAATCATTGTTTCAGATCTACACAATAAGAAATTAAAAACAATCAATGAAAAACTCATTCAAACATTTCATCAAACACTTGGGGTGCAAATTATACATAAACCCTAAAAATCATAACTATAACCCTAAAATGTTTTACTCTAAAAAAAAACATAAAAATGCAAAAAATATAACAAAATTAATCAACTTATATCTACTCTTAAAATAAATCATATACTCTTACATGTAAATCTACTTAAAAACTAAAATAAAAAAATAAATATAAAACACCAAAATTAAGAATAACCCTAAAATTCTAAACTATAACATAAACATCATGCAAACATTTTAACTAAATTAATCAATTTACATCTACTCTAAAAATGAATTATAACACGTAAATCTACTCAAAAACTAAAATAAAATAAATCTACTCAGAAACTAAAAAACTAACATTTATTACAATTAAAATATAAGTTAATAGCATTATGATTACTTACTTGTGATTTTGTTGAATAAATTTGGTTGGGTTTTTTAGGGAGATTAGAAATTTTTTTTAGAGATTGAGAGTGATAATGGATGAGAGAGCTTATGCCAGATTTGTATCAAGATCGCATCGGCAGTTAACTGCCGAAGAAACCTCGGTAGTTAACTGCCGCCAGTTCCCTTCCTCGCAGTTAACTGCTGCCGGGGCTTTTTCGTCATTTATAGGTGTTTTTCAGCCCTTTACAAAGTGTCAATAGCAATTTTCAACTTCAATTCACTTGGGCTTGCTTCTGTTGGGTACATGTTCCGGATCTTTTGGTCGTTCATAAAATACTCATACTTTTACCCATTACCCGCATTTTAATTAAAACCAATTTATAAATCACTAAAGATTATACAATATTGACAATTTAAAAAATTTATCGACCAAAAATAAATAAATTGACCAAAAAAATTAAAAAAATTCAATGTTTTTAACTTTGAATTATGAAAACCATAAACTAAAATGTTTAACTTATCAAAAACTATAAACATCAAAAACATTTTGAATGACTAAATATTACAATAAAAATCAAAGTAAGAAATTTGTAAACTCGCTGATATCCTCCATAACTTATATACAAGTTTAGAAAAAGGTGTTATGGTTTAGAAGTGTTGTATTTTTGAAAATTCATAAACATATATTTTTATATCATTATATAAATAAATTAAATATTGCCCCTTTGTCTCATGATAATTGATCTTGTTGAGTGTTTCACACTTATAAGTATGCAATTTTGACATTTAATATATTCAATTATATATTAACAAAAATTATAAAAAGTTGATATTTTGAAAATATTTATCGTAACAAATATAATAACATGTTAAATGTTATCATTGGATTTATGTAGTAGTAGAAAAATATGGTCAAATTATGTTACGTGAATAATAAACATGATCGAACTATGTCACTTATTTTAGAATGGAGGAAATAATATGGAATGAAGGTGAGATGGGCCGCGGCAATTTAAGCTAGTCAATTTTGTACGGGGAGGCGAAGTATAAGAATTTTTTTTTTTAAATTAGCATATTAAATTTAATTGTTAAGAAAAATATCACAATTATTTTACTTATATAAAATGTAAATTAAGTAACGTCAAAAAATAAAAACTAACAATAGCTATTTAATAATAAAAAAAATTGTGTTCAACAATACTTCAAAGAGTCAAATTCATCTATAATTGACTTTGTCTACATTTACAATGTAAAAAACTAAGTAATTTTATGTTTTTAGTTTTATTCTTGCAATTTTCATTGCTAACAAATCACTCTTTTTAGTTGCTCAAGATATCAAAAATTTCAAAATAAGATAAAATAAATTTATTAAACAAATGATAATCTTTGGAGTATTTTATTTCTCTTAACTTTAAAAAATAAGAGTAATTAAACATATTTTTATTGAGGCAGCTAAACATAATATACACTTACCTAAACTGATAAAAGAAAGTAATTTTTGGGATAACCAAAGGTACCCCTCTTCAACACATAGCTACGCCCTAAAAAAGGGTACTAAGATACATGTATCCATATTCATATATGGATATTTTTACGGACGGATCTAGACATTTGGTATATGTGGGGGCTAAAATTTTAAAGAAAAAATAATGCAAACTATATTAAAAATGAGAAATAACATTGATTTTGATACAATACATTACAATGAAAATCGTCTCATATCCATTTGTTGAAAATGAGTTAAAATGACATCATTGTTAATTGTTATAAGAATATCTCTTTCTATATAAGTTACAAGACAATCATTTAACCATTGATCACCTGTTTTGTTACATAGGTTATACTCTTCACAACTTTCATATCTGAAAAAACACGTTCAACACTTGCGGTTGCTAACGACAAGAGCAAAACCAACTTCAAAAACTTATAAACCATAGCAAATGTGTTGCACTTAATTCCTAATAAGTTGATGGCGTAACACCACTTCCGGCACATCTATAAAATCATTTGTATAAAAACTCAGCTATCCTCAATAATTTGTTCTCATCAAATGTTTCAAATGACTTTGTAGGACTCAAACATGAAACAAATTGTAAAAGTTTAATATTCTCTTCACCAAATCTAACATTGAGCTTATGCATCTGAAATTTAAAACACTAAACAAACAATCATTCTTAAAATGATGCAAATTAAAAACACTAGAAGTTGAAGAAAGTTGTTTAGCTTTCTTCTGTGTTTTATATGCATGTGTAGCTTTACCCACACATGACCTTCACGTGAATCCGCCTCTGAGCACCGATATCCATAATATGTGTTTTTACCTTATTCATTGTTGTATTTTTTTACAAGTGCCTAATATATTTGAGTCAATTGCCATCCTTGTCCATGTAGATGAGATTGGACGCTGCCTCAAGATTCATAGATCCGCGGTCAATTATCATACATGTTGGCTAGCCTTGACAACTTCTTATTTGACAAAAAAATCAGTCCTCCATCCGCTGAGGGGCAACTGAATTTTTGTCTTAGACTTGGACAGTTGCTACTTGCTTATCAAGTTCGAGAACTATATCTGTAGGTTGACTAAAACTACCATTATGTTGGGGGTTTGTCTAATATTATGACATAATGGGTAATCTACACACACAATATAAAGGTCAACAATGATGTACCCTTTTGTTTTGTTTGTTGTATTTTTCTTTTATGTCTTAATAACTATCTAGTATTTCTAAGATAAAAAAGAAAAAAATTATTCCTCCGTCTTATTTTACTTTTATATTTTTTTTATCAAAGTAATTGACACTTTTACATTCCTCCGTCTATTTGATGTTTTAATACATGTTTTTTTTTTGGTGGTATTTGTAAAATTTACTCCCTTCATTTTATAATGAGTGTCGCTTTAAGAAAAAAATTGTTTTAAAATGAATGTCATATGTTCATTTATTAATGTAAACTTTTTCAATTATGTCATCTAATAAATATTGTGCAAGTTATTTTCAAAGTTATTATGGGTAGTTTAGTAAAAGATTTATACTTTTTGACATCTTTTTTACATTTCTTAATTTGTGTGCAGAAACCTTAAACAACACTTTTTTTTAAGAATCGTAAAACACATATTGCTCTCTCTCTCTCTCTCTCTCTCTCTCTCTCTCTCTCTCTCTCTCTCTCTCTCTCTCTCTCTCTCTCTTGTGAGCCGTCACCAAAACCTTAGTTTCTTCTCCTTTATCCATTAAAGATCAGTGATTTAGTGTCAATTTTTGATCTAAAATCACTCATTAACTCGTTTTTCTCTATGACATCTTTTATTGAAATAAGTGATTTTCACACCTATTTCGTTTTTCATTTTGTGATTTCGTTGTCTTAGTGCTACGTTGGTTCGTTCGTCGTCTTTGTACAATATTGTTTGTCTTTTTGTTTCGTTTAGGTATTTGTTCACTTCAGATTATCATATCAGCTTCGATCCAGTGCAGATCCAATCAATGATTTTGACGTCGTCCATGTTGCAGATCCAGAGACATGAATATTCCATAAACTTGAATATAGTCATATGTGTAGGCTTTTGACTTTGTCATTTTATGCTATTAATTAACATGAATGTTGTGAGTTTGTTCGCATATTCATTTGTTTTGTTTTTAGCGAATTTGTATTGTATCTATATACTTTATCAACTTGAATGAATAAATATCATTTATTTTTGTCAAAACAAAAAGACTCCTTTAATTCATTTTTTTGGTTACAAAACAACACTCATTTTAAGATGAAAGAAATATTATTTCAACAAACTTTAAACTAGTAGTATATTTTTGATGACGGGAGACAGCTTTTAAATAACATTTATTAATTTTCAATTTGTCAAAACAAACATTTATTAATTTTCAATGAATCAAATATCATTTAATGCGATACATTGCATTGTTTGTTTACACCACACAAGGTACACAAGATATATTAAAAATAAATAAATGAAATTTCTATATGCAGGGAGAAGATTAAAATATAGGGCCTATCATTACACCGTTTCCCAATGTCCATAAATACCTCTTCATCATCTTCATGAATCAACACAATCAAAAAGAAACTAAGCTCACACTCTTTGTAGCCATGGTGTCCCAAAAAACTCATGCAGTCCTTCTAGCCAGTCCTGGCATGGGACACCTAATTCCCACCATTGAATTAGGCAAACGTCTTACCACCCACCATAATTTCGACGTAACCATCTTCGTCGTCACAACCGCCACCTCAGATCCAGACACAACAAAATCACATATACTTCAACAAATATCAAACCCTAATAGCCTCAACATCATTTTAACCCCTCCTGTCGATGTCTCAGACAAACTTGACCCAAACAATCCATCCTTAGGATTACAAATTGTTCTAACCATGATTGAATCTCTTCCTTTTATTCGCTCTGAAATCCAATCCATGAAGAATCCTCCATCTGTTCTTATCGTGGATATCTTTGGTACTGCAGCTTTTCCCATGGCACGTGAGTTGCACATGTCTAGTTACGTTTTCTTTGCAACCAATGCTTGGTTCACTGCTGTTAACTTATACCTTCCTTTCATCACAGATGAAGCTTTTTCACGCCATGCTAAGAATCATGAACCGCTTTCGATTCTTGGTTGTGAACCTGTTCGGTTTGAGGATACCCTTGAAACATTTGTTGCACCGTGGGTACCTATTCATAAAGGGTACGTTGAGACCACAAGGGAAATATTAGCCGTTGATGGGATTTTGATGAACACGTGGCAAGATCTGGAGCCAACAGCTACTAAGGCGGTTATTGAAAATGGGGTTTTAGGAAAGTTTGTGAAAGGACCGGTTTATCCGATTGGACCGCTTGTAAGAACCGGTGAACTGGAGAAGGGAGGTGAGAGTGAAAATTTAGTTTTGAGTTGGCTTGACCAGCAACCGGCCGAATCAGTGATATATTTGTCATTTGGAAGTGGTGGGACCATGTCGGAAGGCCAGATGAGGGAATTGGCTTATGGTTTGGAGCTGAGTCAACAACGATTTATTTGGGTGGTGCGGCAGCCCACAGAGAAGGGTGCATCTGCAACGTTTTTCAACGTTGCGGGTGCAAATGGAACAACTGTGGTGGATTACTTGCCGGAGGGGTTTTTGAATAGGACAAAAGAGGTAGGGCTTTGTGTTCCCATGTGGGCCCCACAAGCTGAGATATTGAAACATCCTTCAACGGGTGGTTTTTTGACACACTGTGGTTGGAACTCTGTGTTGGAAAGTATTCTTAACGGTGTTCCAATGGTTGCGTGGCCGCTTTATGCGGAGCAAAAGATGAATGCAACTATGTTGTCGGAGGAGCTTGGTGTGGCGGTGAAGGCAACGACGACGGTGGCAGAGGGTGGTGTTGTTTGTAGGGAAAAGATAGCGGAGGCGATAAGAAGAGTGATGGTGGATGAAGAAGGTGTCGCTATGAGAGTTAAAGTTAAGGAGTATAAGGTGAGTGGAGAGAAAGCTTCGTCTGTGTTTGGTTCTTCTCATGAATCTCTCTGTAAGATGGCAAAAGATTGCGAACTTCATCTCCACCAAGGATCTGATGCTAAAGCTCGGGGTGCTTAAGCAATAATTAAGACATGTGTTTTCGTTTTTATTTTTACTTTTATGGAAAAAAAAAACATGCTTTTTAAGCTAAATTTGTTATTTTTTTTATTTTTTATGTGTTAATATCTATTTTTCCATAAAAATAGAGAATCATGACAATATCTACACTATACTATACACACACGTTATTCTTTAATAACTGTTTATTTTTATAATACAAATTTTTTGTGAAGGATACTTTTGAGAATTCACGTATTATCTGTTTTTTTTTAAGTAAAAAAAGAAGAGAATTCACGTATTTTCTTATGATCTATAACAAAATGATACTCTTAAAAAAATGATAGTATTTATTTGGATTGATTTTCATTCTATTTATTTTTTCCTTCATTTAAACTATTTTATTTATTCCTTTATCATTTTTATATAATTATTTAAATTATTAATTTAAAATAGTTGAAACCTCAATTAAACGTAGACAATATGAGAAGAGATTATTTATGTATTATTTTAAGTGTATTGTCAATGGAATGATTGAGTCCTTCTTAAAAAATTATAAATAATTAATGTGTATTCGTGAGGTCCATTTAAAAAGTCTCTGTTAATATATTATCATTGTGGATTATACTAGTAGTATTCCGTAGACAAAATTTGTTTAACATATTAATATATTTTAACATAAATTGATATGATATGACATTGAATAAATAGATGAATGATACATGCCAAATCGAACTGTGTTCACCTAATATTAATTGTATTTGATTGACTAAATATCTTAATCTGAATTCCCCAAATCGTGCGGCATGCTGCTAACAATATCCACGCCGTGTATTTAGTTTTTCTTGCATGCATACATGCTTAATTAGCAAGAATACTGCCATAGTTTTTTTTTTTTTTTAAGGAGGAATATACTGCCATAGCTTAATTATCATAATCGAATTAGACAATAAAGAATGCATGCCTCCAAATCTGATTAACGATTTGCGGTGAATCATTTACTAAGCCACATCTCTTTCCCTATAAGCAGCTAGTCTTTTTTTTTCTTTTTTCCGAAGCTAAAATGAAATTTATTCAAAACGCAAAGAATCCCAGTAAGCACAAGGAATGCTAGATTTGGAATCTTAAGCTAGCAACATACAAAGGAAAAGTGTGTCGTATATATGCGGAACACCCAAACAACCATACATCAAATATAAAATTCTACAAACAAACCAAAAACACCCTCAAACTTCCACAAACAAACGAAAAACGCCCTCTACTGAGGCACCTGAAACCAATAAAAACTAAACACCAAAACCAAGTAGCTAGTCTTATCCAACGAAGTCTAACCAATTCGTTTTTTTCTCTGACCCTTACGTTTATTCTTTTTTGTTCGTAGAGAAAATGATAAGTACAGCTGAAACTCACACTCATTGCATAGTATGGATTCGAACCCAAGTAAATGTGTTCAATCTAACAATTTTAGTATTGTCAGTTGAGTTAGAATTTACAGATAACCCTTAAGTTTATATAGGATAAAAAAAACATAGTTAATTCAGATTTGGGTCGAGAGATAAGTTAAATTTGAGTAATTATTAATTATTTAATGAATTAAAAAAGGAATATTTGCTTATAACATTGGTTGGAGGAGTATATAGATTGTATAATGTAAAGATCATATCAAGAGATTTTACTGCTCTATACAAATTGAGTTAGTGACATCCTATTACTTTTTCTTTTGAAGGAGTGATATCCTATTAGTTACGTAAGAGAACTACTAGGAGAGTGTTAGAATGTCTTGAGCATAGCATTTCTCTAAATAAAAACACCATCTTTGTCATAAAGTAAACAAAACTTTTTTATTACCAAAAAACGAGTCCACGCTCGGTTGATTTTGCAAAACATGGTTAGAATCACCCCCCTCCTTTTACACATTGATTCTAGAAGAAGAGGGGGCATGCTATAAATTCTTATCATGTTCCTTTTATTTGATTTATATTGTCTCAGCAAGGAACAAATAAATATCATAAAAATCATCAATAAAATATTTTTGTTAAATGGGGTATACGTATACAGTTGGGGATAGACCGTAAAAGTCTACAAAGATAAGTTTAAGTATACATGATGACACACAAATCATGAATTAACGTGTCAATCAATAATCAATAATAGCAATGCATTCAAAGATTTTTGACAGCAACAATTAATTCAAAGTTTGCCATATAATAAGACATTGCTCTCAAAAAAATATATAAAAAGACATTGAATTCAAAGGAAATACTAATATTTTATGTCTAATGATACACATGATATACGAACATTTGACTTATATTATCATAACAATAATAATTGTATAAAATTGAAAAATTACAAGAGTGGGAAAGAGAAAAAGGATAGAGTGTGTTTTCTGTCCTTTGAACTTAATTCAATTTAAAGAGACAATACATTATTTACAGGAGTAGGTTTAAACTCGAGATTCTCAATTTATTCATCTTAAAAAAGATGAAATTATAACCCCCATATTACTTGGAAAAAAATGTGTGTGCATTTTTCAAATGTTGATATTTTGAACATGCAGAGGACATCGTTGTCTCCTAGATAGACTCAAACCTTGCATGTGTATTACGAGTATGTTAACAACACACTCTTTTCAACACTCTCTCTAACATTCACTATCATATTGAGTAAAACTCATGTTTGTCTTGCCACTTTATGTGTGTTCCATTTATAAAATGTAGGAGCTGCATTGATTTAACTCAAGTGTTAGATAAAATGTTAAAAAACGAGTCTTGCTAGTGTTACTCTTAATTGAAATATGTTTGGAGAAATGCTAACTTATGCATTATGTCATAAATAAAATAAGAAATTAATACTCTAAAAAAATGTAGAAATTAAATATGAAAATATCTTTTTTTAGAAATTGTGTTTTCAATATTTTAAAAATTTTAAATTTATATTTTTAAAACAAAACTTGTTTTTAGATTCCCTTTCTAGCTTATTAACTTAGAAAAATATTTTATGCAGGGATATTGCATATTATATGCAGGGGTCAGGGTTCAAACCCTGAACACCCCACTTCTCCACATTTAATTGCGTGAGTTCTAGTCACTAGGCTACTAAACCAAAAAAAAAAAAAACTTAGAAAAATATTGTGTATACTCCATACAAGTGTTTACACCTTGAAATGAAAAATGAAAAAAAAAAAAAAAAGCGATTGGATAGATGGAGTAATATGCCGTATCAGTTATGTTGTGCCGACAAAAAAAAGTAGGCTTAATAGGTCATTTGGTCCCCTAATTAATTTCAAGTTTTCATTTTGGTCCCATAACTAATAAAACTCATGTTTTGGTCCCTCAATTGTCCCTCCGTCTGTCAAAAGAATCCCAGACTGTTAAGTTTAACCCCAAATGCTGGTGAATCAACATTGTAGGTGGTCCACCATAGACCTCATTAATTTATTTAGTTTAAACCATTTGATATGTTTTTCTGAAAATACAACTATTAGATCATGCATGTCTACTATATCTAAGTGTACACTACCACCACAGAAAAAAAAAACAACTTTCTTCGTCTTCTTCCCTAATTCTCTTCATCATCTTCATCACCATCTTCATACCTTCATCAAAACAAACCCCCCCAAAAAAGTATTTTTTTTAAAACAAAATGCATAATCATCAATCAACAACAACAAGATCCACCAATTAAACATATTAAACACTGTTATCATAACCCCAAATATTACAACACAAATATATTACTCATAATCCCAATTTCATAACCAATCAACCAATTAAACTCTATTATTATAACCAATCAACCAATTAAAATGAAGGTCTGTAGAAAATCAAGATCTGCACTTCCTTCCCTCTCTTCTCCTTCGCGATCTCTTCTTTCCTCTCTTCTTCGATATCTCTTCTCCCTCTCTCACCCTCTTCCACAACCTCCTCACCCCTCTGATGCAACCAAAGTACAGTATATTTACAAAAAAAAAAAACAAAAAAATAACACAACAAAACAAA
>Ga0315914_1009666_pt1 | contig 12301 bp, 4 predicted proteins | sample MpolenodulesMG_FD_203920 | JGI IMG/M metagenome (GOLD analysis project Ga0315914, IMG submission 203920) | Medicago polymorpha root nodule microbial communities from Los Angeles, California, United States - elongated nodules | ecosystem: Host-associated > Plants > Roots > Nodule | place: USA... | reverse complement strand
AGAGAGAGAGAGAGAGAGAGAGAGAGAGAGAGGCAATTTATCATGGTTCCTTCCACAATCCAGAAGTAGGTCAGTCCCCTTGTCACTTACAAGAGATTTTTTTTACTATAATCACACAAGATTACAATTGCTCAAATAAACAAGCAAGAAACTTCCAATGCTCAAGCACACAAGCAAGAGACTTCTAACAAACAAAGATTTCAAAAAAAATTGTTTGGTTGAACACTTGATATACAATCAGAGGTGCTTACAAAATACAACACAGTTCAGACTCTATACTTAAGAATTTCTAAGATATGAAAGTTAATAAGAAATTCTAAGTGTTTGACGCGTAATGATTTTGACAGAGTAATGACACTTGAAAAATATTGCAGAGTCTTTTATTTTCTTCAAGTCTTCAATCCTTTATATAAAGGTTGAAAAGACACGTTGAAGAGTGCCAACATATCATTATAGTCGTGAGAGAAGCTTGATCAAGCATCATTAATTTGTTGCTTGATTTGGTTAATATACCATGAAGGAATGATTTTGAAACCTTTCCTTGATAAGGATTTATCCGTTCTTTTCTAAAGCAGACACATATGTAAGCTTCATACATTGCACATGGGAACGTCAGAGGTAGTGGAGGAAGTAATCGTACAATTTATCCTTCATTGTCCTTCAATGAAAATGACATACATTGACTCTCTAACACTTCAGAATTACCATTGCTTGATCTTCAAAACTATAATAGATTGACATCCAATACTTCCGCACCTTTGGTCTTTAGCTATCCAGACTCCGAGGTTCAACTTTTGGGTTGTCATTAGAGTTTGACTCCTTCAGATTCTGACTTGGAGTTTGTTTCTCTTTAAAATTCTTTGTTCCACATTTGTTCTTTCAGAACCAATACATGATTAAGACATTGTAAATTTTTGTCTATGACCATGCACACTTGAACAAATATTAGCATATGCAATTAATATTTTAATACCTTATTCTCATCAAATACTTAAGAGATATTTTTTAAACTTATTTTGTTCCAACGCTCTCCTCACATTGTTCTTTGGAAATTGATAAATCATTGGATCCATTGTTGAAATATTTATTAAGGAAAATGCCAACAAGCTTGTTGATTACATTTTCCCTATGTAGTGCTTTACTTGATGGAATGACATTCCTTCTTTTATTGGAGATGAACTTTTTTTCCGTAATATATTTAGTTTCTCCCGCTAATGTTTTAACTAATTTTGCTAGGTTTTGGACTTATCCCTTGTTTTTTTTTGAAGGAGGACTTCTCCCTTGTTGTTAGGCTTATTATTTCATGAGTTTACTAGTTACTCTTGTTTTCTTAATGACCTACACTCTATTTTTCTTCACCGTGATTTCATCCAACTTGGTTCTCTTACTAAGGTTTTTGATGAGACGGTTGTTTTAAATCCTTATGATTATTTTCTTGGATTTTGGTCAAGTATCCCAATATATATAATTCTATGTGGTGGTTTTGGGTATCGTTGGAATGTCATTTTTTTTTCCAGAGGTACATCATCAAATTAATAAAGATTACAAGTATTTGTGAAGAGAAAGTTGAACTTTATGATTAGGGACCATGATAGTTACAACTTACAAGCCCTTTTTACTCGATAACAATATGAATGAATGAATCATGAAAGGTGGGTGCAACCCAATAAATATGAATGCTCAGTTTACTGCTGTGAACCTACTCAATACATTAGCAACACAATCCTCGTTTCAAGAAAAATTCTTATGTCAAAATATAATGAACTAGACCGACTAGTTTGATCGGTTGATTGAAAATTTATTTGATTTGTTTAACCTAAATAGTCCAAAAGAATGTTAGTAGTTAGAATGACTTTAAAGAGTTAAGATCGTCTCCATTTTACTTTAAATCAGTTGCTTATGTACAACCCAAATCTTAGTATAGAGAGGTACAATATTGATAGGGGAAATGGTTTGAGTGTACGTGAGTATTTACCGCTATTTCTTCAAAACAAAAACAAAAAAGAACAGCTTTAAACTAGACCGTTTTAAAAATATTTTGTCTGGGAAAAGGTGGGGGGACGAAGTAACTCTAAAAAACTGCTTGAAAAAAAAATAAAAAATCTCAGATATATGTTGTCTAGCAAAATATTAATGGTCCAATCATAAGTTTATATACACGAGTTTATATTATTTATTTGGTTATTATTGCATTTGTTTCCTCTATGATATTAATTTCCATGCAATGACACTGTAATTCTTTTATACATGCATCCAATGAAATCACATTAAAGTACCATATTTACAAGTTAGTTTTTAAAATATTTCCGTGACATGATTTGATTGAATGCATGTATATAAATTAAATTCCTAAAGAGTTTAATTATGTATTATACTTTATCCGTGTACAGTTAGTTTACATATACATCCAATGATGTGTTGTGACGTCAATTAATGAATATGACAACTCATGTGTTTTTATATTCATTAATTTATGTGACAACACATCATTGAATTTATGTGTAAAATAATTGTAAACTGACATAATATACTAATTAAATTCTAAGTTTCATTAAATCAATTTTGTTTTAAAATAATTCAATTTTTAAAAATAAATTAGGTTACTAATGAACCCAAGAACATGCTCCTGTAAGCGGTTGCCCTTTTTTTATTGTAACATTAGTTTCTTCTTCATTCACCAAAGAAATGTGTAGTTTATATGATATTATTATTTTATTTTATTTTTACCAAAATCACCACTCTAAATCATTTTTTCCCTTACATTTTAATTAAATAAGTAATGTTTACATGCATTTAACTTTCTTATGTAGTTTCATTTAGTGTAACATTGTTTTGTTAGTTGTTTCGGTTTATTTCAACACTATAGTTTTGTTATATTTGTTGGTTGTCATATTTAATTTACATATTTTTTGTCATTGTAAGCTATTAAACTGAGTTTTTTTTTTTGGACACATCAAAGACCTTCCAACGTCTTAATGCCCCTATTTAGGTCACAAGCTCGGCATTAAACTGAGTTTTAATCATCGTAAGCTATTAAACTGAGTATTTTGAGTTTTGTTCGTATATAAAAAAAATTATTTCAAGGATTTTGAATTTATATTATTTTATATATTTTATCAATTTAAAGGAATGAATATAGTTTTGAAGTATAAAAAAAATAAAAATTGATTACCAACATTAAAATAATAGTGCATCATGCCAATTTCATTATATGTCCTGAAATGAATTGCTCCAACTTTCTTGCGGCAAGTTGGGGGTCAGACTCAATCTAACATGAAATGGTTTTCTTTCACCAAGTTTCTTGTCTGCTTCAATTTCGGTCAATGTCTCTGTTAAGGAGTTGTTTGTTTCTTGCTATTTTTTTTTGTCATACTTATTTTATATCTTTTTAATAATAACTATCACTTTTTTTCCTTCAAAAAATATCCTTTTTTTTAATATTTATGCATCATTTTCAAATTTCAATACAATGTTATTATTTATTATTTTATCAATAATACAAATATTCATAAAAAATTAAATAAAGTAAAACTATTTTTACATAAGCTATATGAAAATTTCGCATAAACTATTATGAAGAGTTTATGGAAATAAATTTTAAATAACTTATGGATGTATCATAAATTATTTTTACAAACTCTAATAAAAAAAGTCTTATAAATATGATTGGGTATTACTATTATTTTTTGAGAGAATGATTGGGTATTAATTGAACATCTAAAATTTGACATCATATTTCAACATTGTATATAAATACATTATTTATAATTATTGAGCCCATTTAGAGAGAGAGGAATTAAAAAACAAGATAATCAATAGTTAGTTGTATCATATGATAAACAAACGGCTAATTTTTTTTGAAGGAAACAAACGGCTAATTTTATCAAACGATTAAAACATAAATATTATGTAGAGCTTTGTTTGAATAAACAACTTAATGAAATGCTTAGAACATAAATATTTATCATATAAGAACATCTACAACAAAGAAACTTAATTTTCGGTATTTAACTAGGTCTCACATGCACAAATCACTTCTTTATAATTTTTTAATAATAATACTTAATAAATACTCTATCCTTCAAACCCAACATAAAAAAAATAAAAATTACTAAATGAATGTCACTTATAATTTTATAACAAATATCAATAATTTTATATTTTTAATATTAAAATGGCGTGGGACCCACGTAGAGAAAGAGTTTATATCTTCATAAGCCATGTCATAAAATGTAATGGACTTAAGAGACCCGACCCAATCATTTACCGGATTGTACAACAAGAAAGTCAATCAAGAACATGACGTTAAGACCCAATAAAATGACCAAATCCAAGGCCATCCGAGTTGAACACCCCACATCACGACATGGTGCAGTGCATGGTTCTATCTACAACATCACCTCAGAAGATATCATATATCAGAATATCTCCTTAAATATTAACAAACTAATTATCAAATATGCATTAAGTTGTTCATACTTACAAGGAGCCCGTTTGGATCAAATTAAGATACTCAAAACAACTAGGGTAATCACGTAACAGAACATGCCAAATCAGAGTAGCAATTATAATACGGGGCCTTGCCTCCAAGGTATGATCATTCATTGCCTAACACATTCACATCGCTACTTGCTAACACTTACTTAGACACTCGAATGTCTTTTGTAAGCACGCTACTTGAAGAAGATGCATCTACTCCTACTTGTTAAATGAACTTGGATCTCATCCCAAAAACTAGCTCAAAAGATGAAGATACTCAAACATATTTATACATTCAATAGCCAGGAACCTGAACAATGTGGACAAATAACAAACTACAACAACTTCAAAATCAACTTCAACACCCACTCTCACATCTAGCATGGACTTGGGTCCAGCTTCCATATTGCAATCCTTAACTCGACTCTGATACCATGTTAAATAAGCTTGTATATCATCCCAAAAGTTAGCTCAAAAGATGAGGGTACTCAGACATATTTATACACTCAACATCCCAAGAACCAAAACAATGTAGGACAAATAACAAACTACAAACAACTTCAAAACCAACTTAACACTACTCACTAACAAGAGTCGGAGGAGAACATCCAATGCTCAAGAGGTAAACCCCGTCCATTCATACATGAACACAAAATCACACAAATTGTATCACAAGTGGTTATGTCAATTCATATACCCCATCCAAACATGCCCAATTATTTCTATTTGTATTCCCTTCAACTGTACACGTCTTCCCCACACAGAAAACAGAAACATCCGTAATACGGAACTCGTGTGTACTGTATTCATGTATTATCCGTATATAGTAATAATAATGACATGAAAGTAATAGTATACAAGCTGTTGAGACACGTGCTTAGTGTTTCTATTAATTTTCTTCAAATTGCACTTAATTTAATCCAAAATCATAAATGAGCTGTAGAGAGAGTGGAAATCTAGCTGGTAGTAGAAACAACAAACTCTCCTCTCCTTCTCACCCTCTTCCTACTTCACTATTTTACTTCTTAAATCCTATAAATACATCAAATCTTCATCATTTTTTTCTCACTCATCTTATTCATTCCTCTCTTATTCTTATCATTCATATTTCATATTTTCACCTATAACCAACCTTTCTACTCATACACTAAACATGGAAATTACTATTACCACTTTGTTTTTCTACTTTGCTTCTTTTCTCTTCATTGTTCTGTTCAAATCACTCATCAAAAACTTCTTATTTCCTTCTAATGGAAAACAATTGCCTCTACCTCCTGGTTCTATGGGTTACCCTTACATAGGAGAAACCTTTCAAATGTATTCTCAAGACCCTAGTCTTTTCTTTGCCAACAAAATCAAAAGGTTCAAATTCACACTCTTTTTCTTTGCTTTCTTTTTTTTCTTCAAAGAACCTAACAACGAAACTCGCACATACTTAGTATGATGAGAAATAGGGAATTGCGGGTTCAACCCTGCATCCCAGCATATCAAATGTCCCTGCAACTATTTATCATCTGAGTTGTACTTACGGGACTAAATTCGCTCATTAAGTCATATTTATACAAATTATTATTGTTGTTGATTTTATTTTTGAATTATAGGTATGGAGCTATGTTCAAGTCTCACATTTTAGGATGTCCTTGTGTGATGATTTCAAGTCCAGAAGCAGCAAAATTTGTGTTAAACAAATCTCAACTTTTCAAACCAACATTTCCAGCTAGCAAAGAAAGGATGTTAGGGAAACAAGCAATTTTCTTTCATCAAGGAAATTATCATGCTAACCTTAGAAGACTTGTTCTTCGTTCCTTCATGCCTGAAGCAATCAAAAGCATTGTTCCTAATATTGAATCCATTGCACAAACTTGCCTCAAATCATGGGATGGAAATTTAATCACCACTTACCTTGAAATGAAAACAGTAAGTACTTGAAACCAGAACAAAAAACAGAGTAAAAAACAGAGCAAAAAACAGAGGAAAATAAAATCATCTCTTTTACTATTAAGAAAAAATAAAAAATAATTTTTTTTTTCTTGAATTCTCTTTTTTTACGAAATAAATAATGGGTTTTTAATAATTTTCTTATTTTTCAACTTTTTCAGTTCACCTTCAACGTTGCACTTCTATCAATTTTTGGAAAAGATGAAATTCTATATAGAGAAGATCTAAAAAGATGCTACTACACACTTGAGAAAGGGTACAATTCAATGCCAATAAACCTTCCAGGAACACTATTTCACAAGGCAATGAAAGCAAGGAAAGAGCTTGCACAGATCTTAGAACAAATCATATCAACAAGGAGGTGCAAAAAGCAACTTTACAATGATTTATTAGCTTCTTTCATGGATGAGAAAGCAGGCCTTAGTGATGAACAAATATCAGATAATATCATTGGTGTTATTTTTGCTGCTCGTGACACAACTGCTAGTGTGCTTACGTGGATTGTGAAGTACCTTGGTGAAAATCCTAGTGTCCTTGAATCAGTCACAGTAAGTATCTGGGTCCTACCTTTTATCCTTCTAATCATTGGCAAAATTTGATTTTTAGTATCAAAAATGATTTCATTTGTTTTTATTAGTTCTACAATTAATATCAATAAAAGGGTATTTTAGTCTTTTTCTGTTCCTTTATCAAACATCAAATTTTGTCAATTTTAGTAAAACTACAAAATTTGGCATGTACTTGTGTTTGGTCTTTTAAGCTTATAAATGTTATGATTATGTCTTTTGTAGGAAGAACAAATGTCTATAATAAAGGGGAAACAAGAAAATGGTGAAGAAATTGGTCTAAATTGGGAAGACACAAAAAATATGCCAATAACTTCAAGGGTTATTCAAGAGACTCTAAGAGTGGCATCAATTTTGTCTTTTACATTTAGAGAAGCAACAGAAGATGTTGAATATCAAGGGTATCTTATACCAAAAGGATGGAAAGTATTGCCACTTTTCAGAAATATACATCATAGTCCAGAGAATTTCAAAGAGCCAGAAAAATTTGATCCTTCAAGATTTGAGGTAACTATTGTGACAGAACTTGTGCATTCCCAAATTCCTGCCTTTTTTCTGTTTGTCCCTTACTATTCAAAGTCCACACCTTGATAGATTCTGTTAACAATTTTGGCAGGTTGCTCCAAAACCTAATACTTTCATGCCATTTGGAAATGGGGTCCATGCATGTCCTGGCAATGAATTAGCAAAGTTGGAGATTTTGGTTCTTGTACATCATCTAACCACAAAGTACAGGTTGGTATACTAAACTATTATTATTATACTTGACCTAATTTCGAATCGTCGCCAGAGTTAATGTATGTTTAAATTGACAGCGAGTTTGACAAGATTACAATATTACTGAATTCTCGTCAAACTAACTGTAACTTCAAACATACATCTAGTTTATCAAAGTTGTTGGGTCAGGATTAGTCGATTTATATCAAAAGTTTGGCAAAATGGATGTTTAGAATCTCAAATCTTTGATTTTGAATCTCGGACCAACGACTAAGATCACCGACTATTGTGAACTTTGATTACATAGAAATCAATCACATTTCTACTCATTGCATTCTTTTTTTAGCCTAGTTTAAAATTATAATAATGTTTTAGAAATATTCTAATTGTGGCTGCTATTATTTATTGTGTAGGTGGTCTGTGGTCGGTGAAAAAAACGGAATTCAGTATGGTCCTTTTGCTCTTCCTCAAAATGGTTTACCAATCAACTTATATTCTAAGAAATAAAAAAATATGAACCAAACATAAAGATGGAGGCTGGTCAAGTATAGCATGGAATCAACTTTCTAAATTTGGAATGGTTTCAAAAGTATGCGAGATTAAACTTTGACCAAAAAAAGTTGTGAAGGGGAGAGACCATATAGCAAATACATAAACAAAGGGGGATCAAACTTTATTCCCTTTAAATTTTGGCCAAGAGACACCCCAAAGGGGCAATTTTGACTTTTGAATTAATTGCACAAACTAGAAGTCAAGTGTATATAGAGGTTACATTACATAGCCAGAGCTAAGCTAACAGTGTAAATAACCTCTTTTCATTCATTTTTGTTTTTATTTTTTGGTTCATAGTTTTTTTACATTTATTTTTTATTTTAGAATATATTGAGGAAAAGTCCTCAATATATTGGATTAAATGTAATGAAGTAACTAGCTTTGTATCCACATGAATGTTGCAGTTCAAACAAATAGTGAAGGTGTAACATTTCAATTCTTTAACATTGACAAGCTGTTTTTTTCCGACTAAAAACTTATATCATTTCAATACCAATACGATAAATGATACAAGTTAGAATCAAATGAAAAACTTGAAGACTGACGTACAATTTTGACACCCTTATCTGCGAAGTCATGGGCGACAAATTTAGTTTATCTCTTAGTAAAATTAACTTTGTAATTGGTGTGATAATTCAGTAAACGCATACACCCTTGCCCCTGAGGTCATGGGCAACAAATTTAGTTTGTCTCTCGGTAAAATTAACATTATAGTTGGTGTGATAATTCAGTAAACGTATACATCTTTTGACAACTACTTTTATTTACTTATACTTTGAAAGAGACAAAAAAAATGAAAATAAAGAAGAATGAAAATATAGTAAAGATGGAAAGTTGACAACTACTTTCCATTTTTCTTTTCTATACAAGAACATAATAATTACTTAAAGGAGAACTTTGATTCAGTTCCATTATTACAATCTAAACTGTGCAATTATTATAGTTGCCTATTCTGCATGGTTGTTCTCAACATTGACACTCTTCAATGGTAAAATGATATTCCTCTCCCAATTGAAAAATCTGAGCCTGTGTTAGAGAGATTTTCATAGTGCAACTAGTTAGTTTGCATTTCTCTTACAAAGTTAATTAGCTAACTGTTGAACTGTCTCAGTTTAGCTCACATATAAACTAGGTCAAATATCATTTATGATCTTTAAGTTAGATATTTATAACAAGTTAGTCTTTTAAGTAATAAAATATCTACATTATTATCCTATTTTCGTCAAACTTAGTAAAAAAGTGTTTATGTGGACGTTTAATGTTACGTTTGTATGTCTAAATTCACAACTCTCAAAATTATGGTTCATCGGTGTATTATGTAGTCTTGGTTTGAATAATACACCTATGAATCATAGTTTTGAGAACGGTGAATTTAACCTATAAACTATTTTAACTTATCATATTTTCATCTAAATACTTATTTCGTTTCCAATTACAACGTAGCTTATGAAAATATAGTTGAGAAGTATGGTAGAGCCAACAAAGGGAGAGAAAACTTGAGAGAAAGATTACTTATTTAAAATTGATAGATTGAGAAAATTTTATTACAATGAGTATCCAATGCACTTTACATAGTGATATACTAACTACATATTATCATCAGCAACTAATTATAACAACTTTAGAGAAAGATTACTTATTAAAAATTGATAGAGGGAGAAAAATTTATTACAATGAGTATCAAATGCACTTTACATAGTAATATACAAACTACATATAACAATCACCACCAACTAATTATAACACATAATAATTAATAAGCTCTTTCCAAGCAATTGAACAAATTATTTCAGTAGAAAGTTCAAATAAACACTTTGAAATATCTCTATAGTCTTGAAACTTAGTTCAGTCCAAATGAGGATATTATGGTCAAACAAAAAACAATTATAGTTCTCAATCAAACTAGACAAACTGACTTTCATATAAAAATCTTGGCATCTTTTTTCAATACTTTCTGCTATCAATGCTGTCCAGCACATAACATAGATTGAATCTACAATTTTGTCACTATTCCATATCACATAAACAAACGTGGTATGTTGTGTCACTTTCAAAAGATTAACGTACGATATTTGATTTAATTCATATGCATCGTCAATGTAAACAGGTTTTACACTATTAGTCAATTATAATCGTCAGATTGTTAGAAATGTTTGACTATTATCATAATCACTTTTAAAATCACACATATGATTGATCATAACGTGCTAACATCGTAAAACTTTTTACACTAATAATGCATGAACATTAAATTATACATATATATTATGAGACATCAATATTCTGAAACAGTCTTTTTGCACTACTGAGAGGGTGAATCTCAACCATAGTCTAAAGATAATACAAAAACAAAGTATCTTATAACAGATGGCTACATTATAAGCCTTCATATAAAGTTTGAATTCCAAATCTCATGTCATTTTCCATACAAATAATAATCTTTTACCAAAATGAAAAAACAGTTTTATAGACTTTTGTACAAATCTTGAAGTCATAGCCAAAATTGCTGACTCAAATTTATGCAATCTATATCATTGCAAAAGCACAAGTGTCACACTTGTGTTATTTGATGTTGATGTGATTTAATTGAAAGATGTTGAAAGACTAAAAACTATATTTCAAAATCAAGACAGCTATGTTTGTAGATATGATGAGTTCATTCTAGTTTATCCTTAAATTAGTTCTGTCATGTGTTGGATGGATGGTTATGTTGCAGCATATATTTATTTCTTGGCCGAAATTTTGCACCGATATTGGTAATGAATATGCCATATCTTTAGATTTGATTTTGAATGATATAAATGGTTGGATATAGTACAAAGTGTCAGTTGTGATATTCTGAACTCACGAGGGCATGAAATGTCATTGATGTACTTATAAAGCATGATTAAATGCACCGCTATCAACTAAGAGGTATATGAATGAATTAAGGATAAAATTGTTCATAAATATCGTGGTAAGAGTTTGACATTATAAACTTATGAAATGAAGTTCAAGACAATTGTAAAATGGAAATTATTGTCACGTTACCGAACATATGTATCACTTTTTAAATTTCCTTTGTAAACTTTTTAAAGAGACTTTGGTAGAAAATACGGGCGAATGACCAATAACTTTCTTCCGTGATCACGTACTGGTTATTGTTTTGTGATATTAAGTAATTTTTATAGATAAGGTTATGGTGTACAAACTACAAAGAATGACAAGCCCAATATTGTCTTCATATTATTGAATCAATAAATCTTACCATATAAATAAAATAAAATAAAATATTATTAGAGTTAGTGATCAAATGGTGGAAAATAGACTTGTGCATGGTGCAAGACATCACTTGTGCACATTAGACAACGTCATTATTATAAGAGAAAGCTGGCTCAACAAAAATTGATACTTAATCAAATATTTTTGTTAACTCAACTTTCTTTTATATTGAGAACGAAATTGAAGGGTTTTAGACACTTTTTTTAACTAATCTTCATTTAAAAATAGAGTAAAATTGTAACAAAGTATTTTAATTAAGGGGAGTAAAAACTGGCCACGTTCATAAAAACTGTTTTGTTTTGTAGAGAAACAGTAAGAACAAAATATGTAGGATTACATTTAAGTTTTATCCATGAGTTATAGAGCTATTCTAAGACTTTGGAAATTTGAGATAGTTGAGGATGACTAACGAAAATTGATTCATATACCAAAAAGATATATTCTTTCCAGGAAAAATGAACATAAAAACTCTATAGTTAAATATACTTCAATTTACATATATTCATAGGACATGCATACGTACAAGTTAGTTAGAGGATTCAAATGATGTAAGTAAAGACTACATACCCATTAAGAAAAGGTACCAATTGGTACCCTCATTGGAAGAAAATAAGATGAGTACCTATTAAGCATGGTACATTTACAAGCAAACAAGGACCGGGTTTCACTAAAGTTGGAACTTCACGGTCCCTAAAGTTAAGCATAATGTTGGCCCTATTTTTTTTTTTTCTCTTGGAAGTTTTGTCTTTTCTATCTCGTCCTAAAATTCACTATTATGTAGAAATAGA
>Ga0315914_1009663_pt1 | contig 12304 bp, 5 predicted proteins | sample MpolenodulesMG_FD_203920 | JGI IMG/M metagenome (GOLD analysis project Ga0315914, IMG submission 203920) | Medicago polymorpha root nodule microbial communities from Los Angeles, California, United States - elongated nodules | ecosystem: Host-associated > Plants > Roots > Nodule | place: USA... | reverse complement strand
TGAATTTTGCTGGTAATTAAAAGTTGAATTTTTCTTTGTACAAAAAAAAAATCAAAAATTCATGGGTACCCACGGATATCCGTGGGTATCTAAATACCCGTGGATTACCCGTATAGAGATACCCGCACGGATATGGGGACGGGTACGGGTACCATATTTATCCAACGGGGCGAGGACGGATATCATACTACCCGTACCCGCGGATACCCATTGACATCCATAGGAAAAATTGAGAGAAAGATGAAAAGGTTATTTAAAAAATCACTGTAAATATCAAACAATAAATAGATAAAAGAAAATGATTCATACATCGAAATGATATGTGTTGTTAGATAGAAATTCAGAAGGTTCAGGGTTCTTAGTAAAAAAAAAAAGGTACAGGGTTCATTGACAAATTTTCAGGGGTTCAAATAATAATAAATACGAATTTTTGGTTCAATTTTCATATTTTAAGGGTGTTGTGGCTCCACCGGTTCCCTCTTCTCATTGTAAAAACAAAAGTGAAAACCAAATATTGCATGGATCAGGGTTTTATCGACATGTGGTTTGGTACATCACTGTAAGATGGAATAAACCTTTTTGAGATTGGAATATTACCAAAATGAACGGATGTGCTGCATGCTATCAAGATTCTTTTCGCTTGAGAGAGAAGCAAAATTATTGGTAAGAGATACAATGCTCATCTCACAGACTCTCAGTTGTAAAGTAAATAAATAATTTTATGATTTTATCATTAAAAAAGCAAATAAAGTAATAACTAATTTTAGATTAGATAGATTCGCTGATAATTTCTGGCAAAAGAAAAAAGATTCGTAGATAATTTTGGCAAAATAAATCGATGGATGTGACTCTTTTTAGAAAATAAATTTGTTCGATATCATTTTTGATTAGCTCCACTCATCATTCTCATCTTATATGCCTTATATGCCTAATCATCTATGAGTAAGTTGTTATCTCAAAGAATAAATCTATGAGCAAGTTGTCCCAACAATAAAAACAACTATGAATAAGTTGTTCGACGTTTATAAACTCAAGTAAATTATAAGATATGCAGTAATTTTTTTTTATAAAATATCTATAATAATAAAAGGAAGAGTGTCTCACTGTAAACATAATTCAGTTGACAATCACAATGCATTATATATGAGTTGGGGTTTTATCCACAAATTTTTCAACTGTTCATTTTAAATTGGTGAAATTCTAACAAATAGACTATTTGATAAAATAAAAACAAATATAAATAAAATGAAGAGTGTTATAAACATATTCTTTTCAACATCTTTATTTGTTGAGTGAAATTGATATGGATACTCCTTCAAAATGAATCCATCTAATGATGAGAATCATGTAAAATTTATCATATAAAATAATGAATATTAGAGAGTGTTAGAGATAAGGTGCACATAAGACTTTTCTCATAAAATACATTGAAAATGATTAAGCAAACATTTTAAAATCAAATTATTTTTGATTAAACCAACCCAATTTATACTATGTTTGTTTCCACCTTGAAAGGTGGCCATTGAGGTCCCGTTTGGATAAACAGCTTATATAGATACTTATAACATTAGGGCTTATAACATTAGAGTTTACATTATAAGCTCTTATACTTGATAAACTATTTATGTTTGGATATGTACACTAAAAAGTACTTGCATAAATTGAAATGTGCAATTATCGAAATTTTAAATATTATTAATTTAACAAAAAAATCAAAGAATCGAATCACAATTATTAAGATTTTTTTTGTTGATATAATTAATCAAGATGTAAAAAACAATATTATAATACATTAATTATATATATATATATATATATATACATATATATATATATATATATATAATATAATCAATATTCGTCTTTAAAAAAATATCAATATTCATATAAGACAACCATATACTCTATATAAATATTAGTGTACAGTTTGTTAAAAAAAGACAAGTTAAGTTTGTTTTTTTATTCAGTTTCATTTTGTTACGTAACAAAATAATAATAAAAATCTTCCTTAAAAAAAAAAAACTAATAAAAATCTTAGTTACGCGTGTTACTTTAGTAAGATAAGTATATAACAATTTTGTTAATTGTTACTCATGCACCGCCAAAATAACTAACAATATAATTAAAATATTTGTTTTAAAAAAGTGGATCCTGAGAGAATCGAAGGAGGTTACATAAATTCATAAGCTCTTTGTTAAGCCGGAGGATAAGCTCAAAATTTAGGCTTATTAAAATATGACATAAGCAGCTTATGAAACTATGATAAGCTATTTTTATTTATTTACTCAAACACCTTTAAAAAAGTTTATGAGAGTATATAAGCTCACATAAGCTCAAAATAAGCTAATACAAACGGGGCTTGAATAAATTAATATTGATTTTGATTATATTATTAGAATCCGTGGTTTAAAAAAAAAAAAGCGATACCGGCGGATTCTAATACAGAAGTCCGAAAGTAGTGAAGACAAGTGGCTTTAAATTCCCCGTCGCACAAATATAATCTCCTCAAATCACATATTTTCTTCCAGAACGAACCTCACTCTCTCTCGTAAGGTACGGTACACACACTCGTCCTTCTCTCTCTTTTCTTCATTCCTATTAATAATAATAACTACCACCTCTCTCGCATCTTCATCCTCTCTGAAACTTTTAGATTTCGTTTTTCTTCGATCAGGTAATCATGGTTCTCTTCAATGTCTCCCGCATTGATACTACTCCTTTCGATGGACAGAAGCCTGGTACCTCTGGTCTCCGCAAAAAGGTCTTCTTCTTCTTCTTCTTCTTCTTCTTCACTCTTCTATCTCCATTCCATTATTTCTTCAATTCATTTTCATCATTATTGATTATTCGATTTCTTTTTTCTTATCATTATATTATATTACTGGATCGTAGATCTTATCAATCCGATCTGCTTTCTATCATGTTCTTTTCAATCTGATTTTTACGTTTTCTATCCAATTCTGATTAGATCACAACTAAGCTACATAATCTGTGTAGACTTTGCATGTTCGCATCAAATTTCATTAACTATATTGCTTAATCATTTTCTCCAATCACATTGTAATTTTAATTTATATTTCTTGTTACCTGCATCTGATTTTTTTAGTTTTTATCACCAATTCTGATTAGATCAGAATTCAGAACTAAGCTACAAAATATGTTCATTGTTTGCATGTTCAAAATCAAATTTCATATTCATTTTGTGCAATTACTGATCCACATTTCGTTTTACGAGATTGGTTTTGTATGGACGCGATTCTTCCTTCTCTTTCGTTGATTATTAGTTGTTGTATCTAATAATGGATTGGGTGGATCTTTTCAGGTGAAAGTGTTTGTGCAACCTCATTACCTTGAAAACTTTGTTCAGGCATCATTCAATGCACTCACTGAAGAAAAAGTTAGAGGTTCGTGTCCATATAAATCCAAATCTTTATATGTTTTTGTTTTTGAAATGTTTCCTTTTTGTGTTTCAATTATACTGCAATGTGGATTTTGAGAACTGTACTTTTCATATCTGTAGGTGCAACACTGGTTGTATCTGGTGATGGTCGCTATTACTCCGAGCAAGCAATTCAGGTACTTTTAACATATACACCGTTTTTACCTTTTAATGTGGACTTCTTTGCATCATTAGAAACGAATTTATAAATTGTTCTATTCAGTGCTAGTGAAATTGATACCGTCTCTATGCGAAATTTCACATTTGTATTGCTTTTAAATTGAGCTTCTTGGGTTTAAATTGATTAGTACTTTCCAACACATTAACTAGGCAAGCATTTTGACTAATTTAATTGCACATCTTGTGGTCTTTTGTATAAAATTTATGATTACGCTTATGAAAATGACTATCACTTTCAGTTAAACTAAAAAGTACAGAGTAAAGGTTATTTATTGTTTCTTAGCTTACCACACTACCGGGTTATGCATCTCCTCATCCTCAATAATTATTTTCTTGTATTTGGGGATATATGTATCTTGTTGTACATCATATGCTTGTCTTCTCAAAGCAATATAATATTAAATTGTATATCATTTATGATTTTCATGAATCTATAGATTATAACTAAAATGGCCGCAGCAAATGGAGTTAGACGTATTTGGGTTGGTCTAAATGGGTTGCTTTCAACTCCTGCAGTATCTGCTGTTATACGTGAAAGAGTTGGTGTTGATGTAAGTAGTGTCTTCTGTAATTTACTTCTCTTTATTCTTCCTTCTCTCTTTGCATAGCTTTTTTTTATCCTAGGTAGTTCATGATTTTTAGCCTTACAAGCGAAGGTAACATTTTTTCTCCTGAATTAGAGAAAAATAGTGGATTAAACAAATGTTATTTACAGGGATCCAAGGCAACAGGAGCATTTATACTGACAGCAAGTCACAACCCCGGCGGTCCTAATGAGGTGAGTACTGCTATGTTTTATTCTTAATCATATTTGGAGGAATACATTTTATCAGTGATTATGATGATATCTGGTATAATGATTTCATTTGTGACTCTCACACATTCTATTTCTGAGGTTTGAACCAATATGCCTGACATTTAGGTTAGCCACCTAAATATTTGAGATTGACCTACATTTCTTGGATGTAGTTTACTTGAATCATGGAGTTTATGATGAAACATATGTATTCTTCCTTCATATCTAGCTTGGATGATGAAATGAAAAGTTATAATACCGGTTTACTCTTCAAATTCGCCATATACGGTAGTTAGTGGGTCTTAGATGATAACAGTTTGTTTAGTATGATTATGATCTGATTGGAATGTTAAGACTAAATAGGAAGATATGCTGAGAAAGTGAAGTCTTCAGCGCCTAGCTTGATTTGGTCTGACGTTGAAATCTTGTGTTTATGTGGTCACAAAAGCATTACTTAGTCCCTCCCCCAAAACAAAAAACAAAAAGGCAGATAAGCTTTTTGCTGTGGTGAATCACATTTCAGTTTTGGATAATTGAAAACGATTCTGAAATTGAACATAGGAGATAGCAATTTATTCTGGATATCAATTAGACATAACATGAAGTTAAGAAAGGTATATTTAGTTTTATAAATCTCCAGCTATGATGAGTTTAGGAAACAATTGGACCCACTATGGATCTAATGCAAGTAGTCTTACTTTTCATTTGGAAGAGAGGCTTAATCCGTGACTCAAACCCATGATCTCTTAGCCATACTGCTGCAACTTCAATCTTTGCGTTATGGCTCCACTTCAATCTTTGCGTTATGGCTCCACTTCACTTCACATAATGTAACTTAATAAGATGAATATTTTCAAAGGTATGTGTTGAGTAGTTGGATGTTAGGCTAGGTTAAATAAATAGAATCAATGACTTGATTCAGATGCAAATTTTTTGTATGATATTATAGTGGGATTTTGTTGCATTGAAAACCAACTCTAAATGGTTGTTACTGACGATTGGTTTCCATTATGCAGGATTTTGGGATTAAATATAACATGGAAAACGGTGGACCTGCACCAGAGGGAATTACCAACAAAATATATGAATACACAACAACAATCAAGGAGTACTTGATTGCTCCAGATCTGCCAAATGTACTGCTCACGACCTGGCTACATATTTTCCCTTATCTTTATTTGTCTAATTATGTTGCTATGTGATTCATCTACCTAAACCTTGTCCCAAACATTAATTTATTTTCCCAGGTGGATATCGCCACAGTAGGTGTCACAAACTTTACAGGGCCTGAAGGACCATTTGACGTTGAGGTTTTTGATTCAGCAAGCGATTATATAAAGTTGATGAAGTGAGATGTTTTACAGTTATACTATTCACACTGTCTTGCACTTTTCATTTTATGAAAGAGCTTTCTGGAAATGGATTTAACCATGTCATGCTACAATACCACTTGACCTGCACAATTGGAGACTGCTTAAAGAATAAAATATTCTTAAATTCGGCTGCGAAAGTTTGTTTTAATAAATTTTCTTGCTTTTTTCATTTAGAGTATTCAGTTTGGAGTCACTTTTGAAACAGTTGTTCTTGAAAGTATGAATTTTGATTTTCATAAGATTGTCAAACACTCTATCTACCTATGTGTTCCTACAGACTCAATTCTCCTACCCTCTGTTGAAATTTTGCAGGTCAATTTTTGACTTTGGATCTATCAGGAAACTGCTGTCATCTCCTAAATTCACATTCTGGTATCTTTTATGAATGCTGTTTTAAGTTGTGATATAGAATATTATTTTTGCTCTTCACTTCATCTCGCAACTTAATGATGATAAGTTTCTGTTACTTTATTGAAGTTTCGATGGGTTACATGGAGTTGCTGGAGCTTATGCAAAGCGTATTTTTGTGGATGAGCTTGGAGCACAAGAAAGCTCTTTGCTGAACTGTGTACCAAAGGTTCTATTCTCTTATGGATTATTCCAATAATAAGCTTTATGTAAGTAGTCTGACTCTGAATTATATAGCAATGACTACTTTTTGATTTGTGGATGACTTCTTGGTTACAGGAAGACTTTGGTGGGGGACACCCAGACCCCAATTTGACATATGCAAAAGAATTGGTTGCTCGTATGGGGTTGGGAAAATCAGAATCAGAAGGTGAGCCCCCGGAGTTTGGTGCTGCTGCTGATGGTGATGCAGATCGCAACATGATACTTGGTAAAAGGTAATGGAGCCCTTAACTTGTGATAAGTTTAAATCTTTTCTACTATTTGTTTTTGATTTACACTTACCTCTTGTCTATTAGGTTTTTTGTCACTCCTTCGGATTCTGTGGCCATTATCGCTGCAAATGCTGTTGAAGCAATACCATACTTTTCTGCTGGCTTAAAGGGAGTTGCCAGGTTTTCATCTTATTTACAAATTTTTAGCTTCTCTCTCCCTCTTTCTCTCTGTCACATGTCACACACACACACACACACACACACACACACACACACACACACACACACACACACACTCTTTCAAGTGTGTGTGTTTGCAAGCATATAACAACACATGTGCTCATACAAATGCATTAGTGGAAGGCTTATACTTTTATATGTTTGATAATAGTCAACTGTCTTGCAATTATCTAGATAGTTGCTGCAAAAGGGCTAATCATGTGCATTTCTAGTAGGACAATGAAATAGGAAGAAACTCAATTGAATTTAATACAAAGATGCAGTACAAGTGTTTGTATATATTGCCCCACTGCCCCAGAGTTCTTTTTCTGCTATTGATTCTTGAGCTTATTCCTAGCATTTTGATCTTTTAGAACTTGACCTCATGGCACTATTTTTACCAGTATATTACAACTTTAGCTGTAAATGTTTTGTAGGAGCATGCCAACCTCCGCTGCCCTGGATGTTGTAGCCAAACATCTGAATTTGAAATTTTTTGAGGTATACTGTTTCGAATGTCTTGAAGTGTGAAAGTGATCACAGTTGTTTTTAGACAGTTATTTAATTTATTATTCAAAATCAGGTCCCCACAGGTTGGAAGTTCTTTGGTAATTTAATGGATGCTGGATTGTGTTCAGTTTGCGGTGAAGAAAGTTTTGGGACTGGTAAGTATTGGCTACTACATTAGGAGGAGCAATCTACATCCTTTAACCGTACTCAAACCTCTTATTATTTGTGATTGTTGTTGTGTTTATGGATAGGTTCGGATCACATTCGTGAGAAGGATGGAATCTGGGCAGTTTTGGCCTGGCTATCTATACTTGCATATAAAAATAAAGATAATATTGAAGACAAGCTTGTAACAGTTGAAGACATAGTTCGCCAGCATTGGGCTAAGTATGGGCGCCACTATTATACTCGATATGACTACGAAGTACGATTCAATTACAGTTATTCTACTTCAGTACAATTCCTTCTGAATATCAGTTAACCTAATCTATTCCCGCCCCTCTTAAAGAATGTGGATGCAGGTGCAGCAAAGGAATTGATGGCACATTTAGTCAAACTGCAGTCCTCACTTTCAGAAGCCAATGGGTATGTTAATATTAATACTCGACATTATTTAAACTTTGAGATAGCCTACAGTATGTTTTTCTTTTTCAAGTCTGACTAAGACGTGACATGCTCTAAGTAGGGGTGGCAAAAATACTCATGCCCACGGGTACCCGTGGGTAAAATCCGTCACGGGCACGGGGCGGGTAGCTAAACAGGTATCCACGGGTATAATAAACGGGTATTTGACTACCCATTATTATATGGGTACGGACACGGATTTGATGGTATCATAAATTACTAAAATATCTTTATATATCTTGTCTTATTACTTAAAGTTGTTACCTTATTGAAAGAAATTTTACCGCCCACCTAAGATTCCTCATTAATAACTTATTTTTATTTTTAATTTTTGGAGAATGCTAACCATTGCCCTTGGGGCATTGGTTAAGAGAACATAAATAGAAATAAATTGTTGGAAAATGGTGAAAAGTGTTGAATTCAACTTTCTAAAAGTCAAGAAGTTGTAATTTCCAATGCAAAACTACTACTTTTAGTTTCCTTAACCATTGCCCTGAGGGCATTGGTTAACAAGACCCTTAATTTTTTAGATTCATCTTATTAAGTTCACCGCTTTTACTTTATTAACATCATAAAACATATCCTATGGATTATGTAAGAATCGTGATTTTTCTATGGATTATGTATGATTAATGAAATTTTGAATGGATTATGTATGGATGTTTAAAAGTTGAAGTGTTTTGGTAATTAAAAAAAAGTTATTATTTGTACCAAAAAATAAATAAATTAAAAAATTCTTCTTCAAAAATAATTAATTAATTAAAAAATCCATGGGTACTGAGTACCCATGGATACCTCAATAACCGCGGGTACCCGCATAGTGGGTACCCACGAGGGTACGAGGCGGGCACGGGTATCACATTTATCAAACGGGGTGGGGGCGAATATCATACTATACGTACCCATGGGTACCCATTGACATCCCTAGCTCTAAGCCGTTGATGTTTATAAAATAGAAACTGACTTCTACTTCTGAATAATGACCCCCATGGATATTTAGCAGTGCTTTCCTATACTTATGGTACTTATTACACTTCAAAAATACTTTTCCAGTGAGAGCTGAGCTATACTAACTTGTAACTTTTTTATTGAAGGCGTTAAATAAGAGATTTACAAATAGAAATCACAAAAAGAACGGATGACCCATTAACCAAAAAATTTAGCAATCATTGAACAAAATCCTTGCCAACTTCCGGGCAGACTTCTCCAGGAGTCATGACTTAAAATGAAACATAAAACTCATTATCCGTAGCAATAGAACCTAGGTATCAAGCACTTCCTGAACGAGCACCATTGGCGATGTCTTGTACACACAACTCCGGAAGTCTTTTTTATCTTTCTTTGCTGCCACTTTGAATATGCTATCCTTCTTCTGATTACCTCTGGTGCCTCCTCTTTTCTGTCTTGCCTCAGTGCCTAGGTAGCCACATCAGCTGCTCTTTCATGATGGTCATGGTCTATTTTTCATTGTAGGGCCAGTTTGAAAATACAGTTTGTGATTATTCAAGAGTAATTCCAAAACTAATTAGTTGATGGACTTGGTACGACAAACCCGTATGTGTCACCACCATATATAGTATGTATCTGAGGAATGAAATGGAAAGGTTGAATTTAAGGCTTCATCACAAATTTCTAATGGATTTTATTCACTGTCTGTATAGGATTGTTAAGGGGGCAAGTTCAGATGTTTCAAATATTGTCCACGGCGATGAATTTGAATACAATGATCCTGTGGATGGTTCCATTTCATCGCATCAGGGCATCCGATATTTGTTTGAGGATGGATCACGATTGGTAAGTTTACTGATTATTATTACATTTTTTATGAAAAATTCACTGATTATTTGTTACTAGCTTATTGGGATAGAAAATGTAGGTGGACTTTAAGATTTGTAAATGCATTTTGTTTTGCAAATCATTTTTGATTTCAGTTCATCTTTTCCACGTGCTATGGATTTAATGTGGTTTTTTTGTTTTCATGGATGCATTCACTTTTATGCCCAACTTTTCCTCCTTACTCATTTTTTCACAAGATCTGTTAACTTTTTTCTTTTCTTACCTTCACTTTACTGCCCTAGATTTTCCGCCTCTCTGGAACTGGATCAGAAGGTGCAACTATTAGACTATACATTGAGCAATATGAGAAGGATCCATCAAAGATCGGGAGACTTTCACATGAAGCACTTGCTCCTCTTGTAAGATGCTTGTAATAGTTTAAATATAAATTTCATTGCCAAGCTTGCAAACATCTTGACCAGTTGAAATATATCTTAATTACAGGTGGAGGCTGCATTGAAACTTTCAAAGATGGAAGAGTTCACCGGTCGATCTGCTCCCACAGTCATCACATAAATACATTACTTCCGAAACCAAGTCATTTCTTATTGTCTGTTAAAATCTTCATCCAATGTTAATTTTGAGTAGCCAACCTGTACTGTTGGTTGTTTTCGGCCCCTATATATGGGCACTTGAGTGGAATTTGTATTACTTAACTAAATTTTGATGTGATAAATAATTTGAAACTGCTGAGTTCTATATATATATAATGTCTCCACTTTTGCTGGCTTTACTTTGGTTACTCTTTTCATAATTCGTTCATTTTCTTTCCCGTGGTTTAACTTCCTTGCTATGCCTTGGAGGAAGATGGATTTTCCACCAGCTAAAGAAATAAAAGGCTGGAACTAGCTATTTTGTTGCAAAGAATGTCTTTCATTTCTTCATCTACAGGCCATCTCAAATAAATTTCTGTTGTACTCTGAGTTGTAGTCTATCGAAATGTGTTTTTTTTCTTCATCTATTTGTATTTTTTTTTCTTCTATATGTTTTTTAATGGAATGATATTTCTTAATGGAATGACATTTCATGAAAGCTTAACACAACTTTATAGAAGAAAAAAAACGAGAATGACCTTGGAACTAGAAGCTTCATGCTTCATTAGGCTGTTTTAACATGAAAAGAAAAAATCTTTCGATAGGTTCAGTCACAAATTTACTGGAAATCCAATGAATGTGGTTTAGAATAAATGTCCCACTTGTTCACCTTGACAGTGGTTGGGGGAATGAGCGTGAGAATTACAAATGTCAATGCATGATTGTTATGATCTGTTTTCAAATTTGGACATTTCTTGTGCATTGTTTAATAATATTTGTCACAATTAAAAACTAGTTTTTTTTCCCACTTATTTTTGTTTATCTTTCCATTCAAGTATGTTTAGCTAGAGATACATTACAAATTACCAAAATAAAATATTATAACAACATTTGGGTAATTTGGTTTCACATTGAAAGAAAATTTAATTAGAATATTTTTCAATATCAATTGGATTTAGTACTAATCCTGTCAAACTCAAAAAAATATTTGGGCATATGGTATCATGAATTGGAAGCATAATCAGTGGTTTGTGTGGTGAGCTGAACACACCACCTGTAAATTCTACTATTTTTTTCCATATATATAATGATGCAAATTTATAAATTCTATATGACTCAAGAATCTATTGATCCTCTAAACTCATAGATTATGATAATGTAGTGCTCATAAATAACAATCATGCAGGTTATTTGTGGGAGAGTTTCAACCACCCAATAAACACATCTTTTAATGGAATAACATTTCATGAAAACTTAACATTGACTGTTTGAAAAAACGATAATGACTAAGGAAGTGGAAGCTTCATCTTTCTATGTGCTGTGTTATTTGAGAAGGATATAGTAAAAAACCAATAACAAGTTTATTGGAAATCTGGTGAAAGTGGTTTAGAAGAATGTCCCCACTCGTTGTTTAGAGGTTCATTGTCTGAGTTTATACGATATAACCCTCATAACTTAAATAAAGTAAGATTGTTGATGAACTCTTATAGATAGTGTAACATCCCGTATTCCCAACAATGTAAATCATACATGTAAATTAGAGTATTACAACGTATACGGAATGCTACACTTCGTAAAATACTTAAATAATAGAGTAAAATTTTCTATTAATAAAGTAAACATCAACTGATAACATTTTTAATAATCTCGCAGCGGAAATAATATTCATAAATCTTTTCAACCAAAATATGGCTCTAAGGCCTCAACATGTTCAACATTAATACAAAATCCAACTAAATTATTTCAACATGAAATCTCAAGAAAAATACGAAACAAGGACAACGCGACAATAAAACTCTCCCCGTTACGTATCAGAGCATCCTAAAAGACCATGAGGGGGTCGACTCACAACTGCAGCTAGTCCTGAATATCTGCACTTGCCCACAAGGCGGCAATTTCAACAGAAGGGGTGAGATACATATTCAATAATAATAAGAATATAATTCATCGAC
>Ga0315914_1009662_pt1 | contig 12305 bp, 8 predicted proteins | sample MpolenodulesMG_FD_203920 | JGI IMG/M metagenome (GOLD analysis project Ga0315914, IMG submission 203920) | Medicago polymorpha root nodule microbial communities from Los Angeles, California, United States - elongated nodules | ecosystem: Host-associated > Plants > Roots > Nodule | place: USA... | reverse complement strand
TTGTTAGCACTACTCTTTTATTGAGTTATTTGAGATTTTATTTTGCTAAATTTAAAAAAAAAACTAATGAATGTCTGCGAAATATTTTTTAAAGACTTAAAATAGTAAGATTTTATGAAAATTTGTATAATTAAAGTATTGAAAAATATAATATTTAATATTTTAAAAGAATATTTTTTTATTTGAAAATCATTAAAAAGTGTCCCCACAAGAGCCATTTTTTAATTGCGTTTACTCTTCTGTCCCTTGTTTTGGTTTAGGCGTGGGGAAGGAGTGGGAGAGGTGTCATAGATGAAATGGTCCCATACACAATCCAAAAAAAGGGGGGAAGAGAGAGAATATAGAGTTGAAAAGTATCAAGTTTAGAAGATTAACACTAGTTAATTGGCTTACTTATTGTAAGATAGTTAGTTAATTAGCTTACTTATTGTAAGATAGTTTGTTATTGTTTGTTATACTAGTTTACTATTTGCTGAGCTACATAGAGGTGCACCCTACATAGATAGTTAGTTAGTTTAAATCTAAATACCTATTGTATTTTGTCAAAAAAAAAAAAAATCTAAATACCTATTGTATAGAAGGAAACCCTTATATACTTTTTGATTGATTCATTCAATAGGATTTTTATTTTCTTTTTCTCATGAGTTCTGTGAATCCTTTGAAAAAGGAAAATATGAAGGTTAAAATATGATTGGGCTTCAATCTAGTTGAAATATGGTGCGCATATAGTAGACGAATTCGAGGTTGTTCAATTAAGATAAGACAGTTTAAATTTTATCCTTAGAAATTTAAATATTAAATAAAAGTAATAATTGTTTAGAGATCTTGATCAAACAATCTCACGATGCTACCTGCAAACAACCTTGCTATGTTTAATCAAATTATGTTAAAATAGAGGGAAAAAGTTAAATCTATGATTAGATCGAATGTGAAATTGTCGAAATTACTTTGGGAATCACGATTTTGGAAAGAAAAAAAACATACTTTGACGCTTTAGTAAAATCATGTTGTCAAAATATTTTTGTCAACTCACCTAAGAACCGAGTTCAACTCTCACGGATAACAAGACTCGCTAATTTGTTGTAAGATGGACAAATAGGGTGATAAGATCACGAGTAACACCACTAGTTGTTGATTGGACAGGTTATTACATCACAAAGTAATTAATCCATGTTGCATTTTAACTTTGATTGGAGAAACTTTAGGTGAGATTGGTTGTGGATGAGAAAGCGAGAAGAGAGAAATATATAAAAGAATGTATTAAAAAGATAAAGAAGCGAAAAATAAATAAAATTTTTGGTATTGTTTGGTATTGGATTTTAAATATTTCATTTTCGTATACAATGCCAATTAAATACATATGCATCGTGATGGAAATTCTTCTGAGAATGATACATTTTCTTGCATTCTATCACATTTTGGAAGATTAACCATTTCCATTTTTAATACATAGTTTATGCCACTTTTAATTTGTATATGATGAGGAAAGATAAATAAAGGTGGAATGCACTTCTGAGTTAAAAGTTACCTATCTTGTTGCTGTTTTACATGCTTGCATTACCTTAATTACATACATTGATTGAAAAAGAAAATGTAATTATTTTTATTGAGGGTATAAACCATGGTTTCTTGATTTCTCTCATAGCTAGTAGCAATAAGAAGACATTAAATTCAGTTCTCATAAGAAAAGTTTCATATCACACATACAACCACTTTTCTTTCTGATTTTCCTTCTCTATATATCTTGTTTTCAAACTATGGTTCCTTGATGAATTTTTTATAGTGATTCAACTATAATTGGATACTTGTTCTTTGGCATCCTCACAAGTGTTGGTTGGACAGAATCATCTTTCTCTAGAGCTCTCCATCTGTAACATAAAATTTCATTACACTCATAAGAAAAATTATTTCATATAAGCAAAAATGATAACATAAGAGAAAAAGGGTGAAATAAATATGAATAATGGTATGTTTAGTTGTTTTAGAAAATTTAACAAAGTCCAATATTTTGTGTTTTGGTTTTTTGCTTAAGTTCCCTCAATCAGAGGTAATCCTCTTTGGATCATTGTTGTTTCTACTTCAGTTTTTCTTAAAAACATATGAAAATTACGCATTTAACCTCAACGGTAGATAACTACCGTCTGGGAACAAAAAAACGAATGAAGTCGAACAGTAGTTAGCTACCGTTGGAGTTAAATGTGTAATTTTCATTTGTGTTCAAGCATAAACTAAAGTGGGAACAACAATTTTCGCCTCTTTGAGGCAATATGGGTACGTTTTATAGTCAGGGATTAAATTTTTGTTTGTTACATTGTGAATGTCTAATTCTTTCGGTTAGAATCAATTACCGTTGGTATCTTAATTTAATTCTTATAAAATAAAATTAATTATCATATTCTATAAACAAAAATAAATACATGTCCACATATCTTACTTGTATCTGGTGACAAGATGATGAATGAAGACACAAATTTCAACCTTAGCAAGGTTCATTCCAGGACACATACGTGGTCCACTACCAAATCCAAGAAAGCTGAAAGGCCTCAAGTGTTCCTGAATTTGATTGAGTTTATCAATTTTTGTTTGCATTTAAATTGAAATGTTAATATTAATTAGGAGAAGATGAACTTACATCAAATCTAGAGGGATTAAACTTCTCAGGATCTGGGAAAACTTTAGGGTCATGGTGAATTGAAACAACATCTAGGTTCACTGACCAACCTTTCTTAATTTGGTATCCTGCAAAATTCAACATCAACTTTGTTGGTATAAAACATTGTTCAAAAGAGAAAATTAAGGTCGTGTTTGGATAAATGGTTTAATAAAGTACTTATATATAAACTATAAATTGTTTTCATATGACATTCTAAAGAGATTGTGAAAATAAGCTAAAAACAACCGAGAGACATGTCATAAGTTGTTTTCATAGCTTTTGAAAGCAGTCTCACCACTTTTTATGTTAGCAGATAAGCTTAAATAAGTTAATTCAAACAGACCCTAAGAGATATAGAGAAAAACGCTTAATCTTCATATCAATTGGATTTAGTTTTGTATCAAGTCGAGATACAAATCGCATGTATCCTAAAATAGTGAGAACCATGATTAACAAACTAGTAATTAACCATCAACTACTAGTTAATCTCTAACTAAATATTAATCACCAACTAATTATATCTCTAATATTTTTATGTATTTCAAATAAACCGTAAATTTTTCAACAAGACACAAAAAATATTAAATTGGCCATTTTGTATTTTTTTGGCATACCATCAATTTCAAAATCTTGGGCTGCTTTCCTTGAAAACCATGGTAGTATTGTGGCTCTTCTAAGTGTTTCACTAATCACCTGAAAATCAAATGATCAATAATCTTAGTGATATGTGAAAAATTTGAAATCACTTACAATTAGAAACTTATATGTAGATTCTCACTTTGGCTGTGTAAGGCATGTTATTAACTTCAGACCATGTAAGATCTGTTTCACTTTTTCTGTTTGCAATAATTTCATTATGTTCCTCCTGCAACAACAAAATTAAGGACATGTTTGATTAAACAACTTAATTAATTGCTTAGAGAAAAAGGCTTATTATATAAGTGCTTATATATAAGTTTTTTTGACAAAAGTTTTATAAGTTATTTCTATAAAAAAAGATAAAAATAAAGTCAAACTCTTTCAATATAAGCTATAATCTGTTTTCAAAAGCTATCATGGAGAGCTTATGAAAATAAGCTGAAAATGGTTTATGGAAATGCCAAACAAGCGCTTACTCTCAATTGTTCGAGAACATTTTGATTTTCTTCAAGAAATTTGACAAGCCAGGTAAGAGCAGCCGTAGTGGTATCATGGCCAGCAACAAGCAGAGTTAATACATTGTCCTTTAATTGTTTATCAGTAAGTTTATTTTCATCTTCTTCTTGTCCATCTGATTTTCTGCTATGTTTCATAATTAAGGACTCTAAGAAATCCTGTTGGAAATCTTGGCCATTTCTCCTCCTCGAAATTACAGAATCCAACATGTCGTACATCCTATCGCGAGCCTGCACATAATGCATCAGACAGAAAGAACTTAAGAGTCCTGCTTATGTGTCAGTGTAGATGTCGTGTCGGTGTATGTGCTTTATAGATATTATATCCAGAAAGAAGAAAAACAAAGTTACTCCTACAAACGTGAAAAATATATCGGATTTGTATTAATGTTTAGTCGATTTGAATTGTTTATTACCTTGATACCGCGATGAAAAGCTGTCCCCGGAAGTTTAAAAGGCAATGAAGCAAATGAGGAAGAAATGATCTTGAAATTTGACCTAAACTTTTCTTGATCCTCTCCAGTAGGTTCTAAGCTCATGATCATGTGTCCAATCACTTTAAGTGTAAACTACAATGTTCAAAAGACTTACTTAGCATGGAATAAAATGAATAAGAATATGAAACTTTCAATGTTTGATATTCACATCGAACCAGGTTTGTGTGTAGTCGGCAATCTGATGCATGCATGCAGTTAACCTATCTTTGGTCGTTGGATAAAGATTGAACAGTTTAGATTTCAAGCTCGGTATTTTCTATTTTTAAACTAAAAAAAGTCAAAATCTACATTAAGATTTGAATCGTTTGATCTAAATCCAATGACCACGGTTACACAGACCGCATGAATGCGTCAAATTTCCGACCACAAAGAATCAAACATCATTCTTATCTATTGGTACTCAACTGTAGAAGCCTCTTCAAGAACATGTACTTTCTTTCCTTCCCATTGATCTAATGTCACTATTGCTTGAGTATTAATAAAATGGAAATATTTTTTTAAACCATCTAATGATAAAGGTTCAGCAATTAGTCTTCTAAGCCTTTTGTGTGCTTCTCCAGTGGTTTGTAACAAGCTGGTGGGACCCAGAACTTGTTGGCCAGTGTAAAACAAGTTTAAACTGACAAGCCCATCTTTACCAGTTAACAATATCTTACTTGCTTCTCTCCCAGTCATGAAAACTGTGAATCTTCCTAAAACAAAGCTCTTGAAAACCTTTCCATATCTGCCAGAAAATAAATACAATCATAGTGAGAGAAAAAATCTTTGAAACTCTTTAGGACCTAGTATATAATGTAGGTTAAAAATATTTTTTGTTCCAGTAAAATTGTGACCTTCTAACTCTAGTCTACACGTAACTTAGTCTGACACGTGTCAATGTCTAGCTACCCAACTCATTCTTTGATTTTGGCCTCTCCATTGAGCGGCATTGACACCACACATGTTAAAATTAATAATTCAATTGCCTCAAATAATTATCAAAGGTGACATGTCAATATCAATGTCGTGTCAAGAGACATATGTGTCTGCGTTAGTGTTTCATAGTTGATTGTTGAATACACTTAACGAAATCCCAAAAGTAAACAATTCTATATTTTGACATGAACTAAAAAAATTCTATAAAAACTAAAGTTGAAAGTTTTGATGATTTAGTAACCTCTTTTGTCTCTTGGTCATGAAGCTAAAGATTCCAGAAGGACTTGAAAAATCAGAGAGGAATTTGAAACTCTCTCCAACAATAGGCCAACCAAGATTACCAGGAATACCTTCCATTTCTTTAGGAGATCTTGTCAAATACATCAACAATAGAATTGATAACACTACCAAGAAAAAAATCAATGAGAGTATCAAACAAAATAACATATTGATCAACTCCATTAATTCCTAGTTATTGCAACTAGGAAATAGCACTAATAGTTGATTAAATCAACACTTATATATATAACACAAAGTGCTTAAGGCATATGTTACAAATTTAAGATTGTGCCTAGTATTTATATTTAATTTTATAGTATGATTATTTATATATTTTTTTAACTTATAGTATGATGATAGTATAATTTATTAAACTGCAGGCCAATGGTATATAGTGGAAGTAACGAAATTTACTTGTGTAAGCGATCATTTTGAGGCAGTAAATAAAAAATAATTATTTGGTATAATCTATAGCTTCTATGTTCTTGTTAATATCATGATGTTAATCAATAAGATGACACAAATCTTGGTGAATTAAGGTATGTTTGTGTCCAACAATAAAGACTAGTTACACGATGCAATAGTGATTTATTCCAAAATTAATAATGTTTCATTAAATATTTTTTTATGTGTACCCCATGTTTGTGACACAAGTTAATCTATTCATGCATTTAATTTATGTTATGACATTTGTGAAACAAACATAGATTCTATTTGCCGTCCGTGTAGACCAATGTCTTGCATGACAATTTTCTTGTATTATATTAGTACAAAAATATTTCATGACACATAGTTAATCATATAGAAAATTATGTTTAATTCAGTTGAGCATATGGTTGATTTAGATCACGTTGAAAATTATGAAATTATTGTTAATGATGTAGTTTAGTTAATCACAATTTTGATCGTGGATTAAATTAACAGGTGTCACGTGTGTAGGAAAATTATAAGAGGACGAATTTGACTTGTTTGCTCCAAATTTAGGATTCTTGAACAAAACTAGGGTTGGAAAAATGCCAAACGCTCGATAGAAAATTATGTCATTACCTGTCTAATGTCAAGGCAGTCTTTTGTATTTAATCAAACAATGTCAAAATCCTTAGATAGATTTAAGAAAGCATGATAGTTATATGGATATTTTTGTTTTCATTTTTCATGAAATAGATTGTTAATTTCGATATGGATATCCAATGTTTTCATTTTTCATGATCGTATCACGACCCTCTGATGGCAATCAGAGAGCACGCCATGACTCACGCTAGATAGTCCGCAAACACATAACTGTTCGGATCCAGAGTCCTTTACATCTCACAATATAAGGGTCCACGATCAGCTGAAAGATGTTTTTTTCTCATTCGGCTAAACCTTTAGGCTCTCCTGAAACTCCTAATCGGCTTAAGCATTGGAGTCCTCGCAAATTCACCACCCCCTCCGATGAGCAACTATCGTAATCCACCGCATCCGGAATCTTAAAACACAGAATCTTAAGCAGTTGTATTCTAAATCAGTTTTGGACTCAGAATCTTAAAACACATGCAATAAAAAGATCTTTTAACTTCAAACATTTACAACATGTTATGTGGTTCCCCAACCACCATCTATAATCAACTAGTTCTTCTAAATCTTTGTGTTAACTATGTTTCCACCAAAGAACTATAACACAAATTTCAAAGGGTGTGCTTCTAACCTATAACTGCAGAAAGTGCATAATAATAGGATATGTTTCTACCTTAAACTGTAGAAGATACATAAAACATCATAGGATTAAGGACAATGATATGTGTAATACATACATATATATACAACATGTTACTTGGGATGAATATATTATGTAACCAAATCATTTACTTTGATGTTGTATATGAGTTACTTCTGGTGATTGAAGTCCATGAAGTTAGGGCGGCCACGACTGTTGAAGGGTTGATCAGAACGAGAAGGCGGCATGCCAGGTTGCGTGTACTGGGGTTGAGGATTACTCATTTGTTGCATGGTTAACTGTGTAGCAAATTGGGTGAACATCCCATTAAAAGAAGGATTACCGGCGACGGCAGTCAAATGATTCTTTTGCGCCCTAAGGCGTTGAAGTTCTTTCTTCAACGCTTCATTGAGATCTGCAATCACAAAGTGTAGCCATGTTCATATTTAAATGGTAAAACTTAATAACAAGCAAAAGTGTTATTTGCAAAAATGATCAAATTTCAAGCATTGATATTTCTTTGGAATTATTCTACATTTCACCAAAATATACACTGATTTATATCACAAAAGCAACTAAATTTTAAGCATGACATTGTCTAAGTGGATTCTCATTTAATAACTCATTTCAATGTCATCAAATCAGTTGTCACATAAGTATCTCGCTTGTAAAATCATCCCTAAATACATTAGATAGGGAAAAATCGGATATTTTCAAAACTAAGGGTCTGAAATCGTAAATGATGCATAATGGCAGGACCAAAACTGTATTCAAGCCTACGTTTTTAGCATAGTTTTAGAAAGGGTAAAATTGACATTAATGAAGATTCATGAGATCTTTTTCGCACAACCAACAAATGAATCAATACCTTCTCTAAGCTGTGCTTGTTGCTCGAAGGCATCTAACTTCATTTTGAGCTCCTTATTCTGAGCAGTCAAATCAGTGGTATCTCTCTGCATCATATGATTTAATGATAAGTTTGCTTCCTTTTTATTCTTTTGCACATTTTGTAAGTTTACACAAATTGAAATTAACAGCGTGCGAGCAGCATAACATTTAAGGATCCGAAAATGAACCAACCTACTTCAACGATGTAAAATGGCTTCAGAAAAATCTTATACGATATGGTGAAGGCTCGATTTATATTTATGCATGAAAATAACGAGATCACTGCACACTGTATACACACTGCAGGACATCTTTTAGTCATGAAAACATGGACAGTGACAGCATCGAAAACCAATTTTCGTAAGCATGATTGCACAGCTAAATCGAGGAAAATAGGATTGGATGAACTTTAGAAAAGAAAAAAAAAACCTTCTTTTTATCCTGGCCTAGGACCATCTACGTAAAATTTTGTGGACATGCAAGCACGAAATTGGCGGAGCTCACAAAAGAGTTGCTTATAGTGAAATTACTTTGTAAACGTAGAAAGTAGGGAAGATGTTTAATGACACTGGTAGTGAAAAACGAACTAAACCACAAAACAGAAGATGGATAATGCAATCATAATCAAAATTAGGTCTATGATTTGTTTCAGATTAAGCAGTCTCAGGCTTAATGGTTCACAATCCGAGTCGGTGGAAATTTGAGCAAAACAGCCCCATTTCATAGAACACTAAATAGATAAGACTTAAAAGATTTGTATGATAATCGATATGAGAAAAAAATTCAAGCATAAAATTACAGAGATCGCAAATTTTTTAAATTTTAATAAATACCCCTTTGATAAAAGAGGAATGTGAAAATTTATTGAAAAGTTCAGATTCAAAGCCAGTTCAGAGTTATGAGTACAGCGTCCAAATGCAAGGGAAGCTTGCGTAGTAACCTATGAAGCACAGACACTGGACATGACACTTATACCGACACGTCGACACCGATAATAATTTAAGAAAATGACATAATTCAATGTAATCGTATGTGTCGATGTCAGACACCGACGCATGTTCGGCACCAGGACACGCCTAACCTGAGGAGTGTCCGCACTTCATAGGTTGTAACGCAAAATATATAGAATGTAATAGAGTAATTAAATTAAATTTCACCAAACTATATATTTGTATGTATATGTTTACATATATACACACATATATCCATATAGACATAAATACCTACCTAGTACCTATACACATGCATATCCTTGGTATTATGTGGGTTCCATAAACAGTTGTGACCACACAACTCAAAATCAGACAGAAATAACATGTTACAGATGTTAAAGATGGAGGGCTCCATCAACCACCAACAAGAACATGTTACAAACAAATTCACACCTATTCATTGAAAGCTACAATTCAGAACAGTGAAATGAAAAGAAAATAACATACCTGAAGGACTGTAAGTTGTGCAGAGAGGTTAGTTGCTTCAGTTTGAAGCGTCTGCACTTTCCTCTCCAGCTCACTTGTATATCGAGTTTTCCTCTCTTTTGATCGTGCAGCAGATTGCCTATTCGCAAGAATCCTGCAAAAAACAAAAACAACATTTTAAGCAACAAACCAAACCCTTCGTTTTTTCTTCTTTCCATTATTACAAAAAATCATGTTAAATCAGACAACTAGAAAGCATGTTGTTATCAGAAACAATTATCTAAAATAATCTGTTACGAAATAAAACATACAGAAAATTAAAAATCAATTTTATGATAAGATCAAACACACAAACACAATTGTTTTTAGTATTTGACAAGAACTTCTATATATATTGTAGGATTAACCATCTGAAACATAGGTCCAATATTAGAACCCTTGAACATATAATTAGCCACAAACATAAACACAATTTAACTCAACCGATATATTTTTGTGAAGAAAAAATCTCTTAAAGGAGGGAGGAAGTGAACAGCACAAATTTAAATTTAATTGCTTTCAAAATTATCCATAACAAACACTCACTAAAACTTAATCAAGTCTATGACAAGATCAAATTCAAAAACACAATTCGTTTTAGTCTTTGACCAGAAATTCCACTTGTTCAAGATTAACATCCCAAATTCAAACCTCTGAACTTAGAACCAATCATAAACACATACAACTTTTTTTTTTTACAAAACCATCGAAATTATTGTATTTGACACTCAGACGCTCCTCAGAGTATCCCACCAAACTTCGGTATGAGACTAATCTCTCTTCTAAGATCACATGAATTGGGTAAACATATAAACAATTTAGGGTGTTTGGCACCCAGATGCTTATCAGAGTATCCAACAAACTTCGGTACAAGACTAATCTCCACCACAAACTAAGTGCTGCTTAATCAACTAAGTCACAAAAATCAGGTAAACACATCAACAACCAAACCTTACCAAACTACATGGGATTGACTACATGGATCAAACGACACCATAATTTTCTATCATATACCATTTCCAACCAACTCATAATTTCTAAATATTTCTTAATTGTTTCTCTTATAATTTTTCTATGTCCCCCCAACCTCTAGTGATTTGGCTACCCTTCATCTAATATACTATAGTTACTAAAGAATCTACATGTCTTTTCTCTACATGTCCAAAGTCCAAACCACCTAACCCAATCAAAAACACATACAATTTTTTTTAGGAAACCATCGTAATTAGGGTCGTTGGCAACCGAAGAAACCTCATCCCTCCCCCATCACAAACTCATTATTGCTTAACCGAGTGAGTCAAACTATGTCACACAGATTGACTAAACAACAACAACCAAGTCTTATCCTACTATCTCACGTCAGCTACATGGATCAAACACCGCTATAATATTCTATCATATACCATACCACATATTCATTGAACTTATATAGAATCTAATTAAAAACTAAATATTATTATTTTTTCATAAAAAGAAAAACAAAAACCTTAAATTTAGTAGATAAATAAAATTAATTTCTTCCAAAACAAACTTCAAAAAGTGATTATAAAAAGTGATTTTGCTTGTGATGATAAACCTTTTAGCTCTCTTAGGATCAATAAGAGCAAGTTCAGCAAGTTTCTCAGCCGGCATAGATTTCTTCACACCATCACCAACCTCAAACAACCCCATCTCAGACCCATCCATAGAACTACTATACCTATGTCTACTCACCTTCCTCTCTTCCACCTTTTCCCCATCACCACCAAACCCTAACCCATCAAAAAACTCAGAATCCACAGACAAACTCCTGAGATGCCGTCCCTCAGACGCTGACTTCCCGATGGACTCATCAGAGTCCATCGGGACAGCCTCAGGGGACGGAAGAGGGAGGTTGGAGATATCGAAGTCGGACGGGTCGAAGGTGAGGAGATCGTCGAAGTTTGCCGCGAAACGGAAGGTGGTGTCGGAGTGTGAACGGCGGTGGTGGGTCCCACGTGATGGTGGCATGGTTTCTAAGTCAATGATAACAGGTGGTGGTTTTCTTGTGAAGTTGTTTTGTTCCATTGAAACTAAAAGTAATGATGATTTTCTTTTTTTTTTTGGGATGTTAAGGTTTGTTTTGTTGTTTTTTGAGTTTGTGTTTGTGTTGGAACTTGCAAGTGGTGGTGGTGGTTGAAGTGGAGAGAGAGAGAGAAGAGAGAGAGTTTTTTTTCAGGTGGTTGGATGAGTTAGACCATGTACAATGGTAAAATATATTCAACAACCCTCAACACCCACTTTTTCAATTCCCAACACTCCACATCATTTTCTCTCTCTTAATTCAACACTCATTCAACTTTTACCATCTCCAATAGTTTTTTTCATTCAACACCCTACCCCACCACCTTTTATTTCTTATTCTTATTTAATTTTATATTTTTGTTTTTATAATTACATAAAATTAAAATTATCGATTATAATTAAATTAAAATAAAAAAACACATAACAATTTTTTTTTGTTTTTTGAAAAAACAAAATTTATTTAAATAATTTATTTTTATTTTCTTAACTTAAAATGCAATACAACAAACTAATCATGCGGCACACAAATAGCTTAAAATGCAAAACAACAAACAAGCACACAACACACAAATAATTTATTTAGTACGACACAAATTATCTTCAATCACGAAACATTCCAAACTTTGTCCATATGTGCTTCACTAGATCTGCTTGCAATTCGTGATGAACATTTGGATCACGCAACTCGGATCTAGCACGCACATGACTTGCAAAAGTGGGTAA